>OKWG01000223.1_pt1 | contig 26199 bp, 25 predicted proteins | sample 1607091 | NCBI WGS metagenome assembly OKWG01 (sample SAMN04414080, study PRJEB24778) | human gut metagenome | material: faecal | host: Homo sapiens
GGTATGTATTGCTTCTAATAAGCAAACTGATATACACTATCCTGAGCTAAAATTTGATGAAGTTGCGCATATCATGTTATTTGAAGCCAACCATTTACTCAGAGAAGACAATTTTTTTGATGTGAGGTTGGTAGACAATAAACAAAAGTTAGAGATGTTTTGCAATATTGCCGGTGATGTTTTCCATATGAAAGATGAAATTCAGGCATTACAAAAATCATTACTACCGGATTTAGAGTTGGATAATTGTAATAAGTATATTGCTTATAAAAACGGTATTCCAGTAGGTATTACCGAAATATGTCGAGGGAGTGAAGCTTGCTTGATATCCTGGGTTGGGGTAAAAACTGAATTTCGCAAGCAAGGAATATGTCATGCAATGCTCGCTCATGCTATCAATAATGAAATTTCCAAAGGATGCAATAAATTTGTTCTGGTAGCAACTGAAATAGGACAACAGGTATATTCAAGGTTCGGTTTTGAAACGATTATGAGCAGATATGACTACATTTTGAAAAAATCATAATCAGCTCGTGAACAGAGAGTTAAGCTTCACCAATTGCAACACCTTCTTTTTTGGAGGGTGTTTTTTTCATTTAAAGACCAGATGTAATTGTCGTTTTTTTAGGGTTTACGAGACTTTATAGTCTCGTGATCTCAAGTTCGAAAGTAAGATGTGCAAAAATCTCTCTTTTGTTTCTCTTTACAGAAGCAGTCATTAATTCTTAACGACATTGTTTATTTTGCGACGTCTTATGCGTCGTCTATTGCAACAAGCTCTTTTTCAGATTACGGAAACAGTAAATTCAACAAAAAAAAATACTAAGGCTTGTGTTCTCAAAATACACTGATGCAGAAAGTGCTAATTTCTTGACATAAAAAATTTTTAATTTATCATCCAAGAAAATAAATTACGTTAAAATAGGGTGTTATGGAATACATATATGTTTTAAATGAAAATGGCAGCATAAAAGAACTGCAAGACCGCAAAGAGGTGCATTCATGTGGAATGCTCCACTCAGCCGTTCAGTGTTGGGTTATGAATGAACAAGGTAAAGTTCTTATTCAGCGCAGAGCCGCAACTAAAGATAAGAGTGCCGGAAAATGGGATGTTTCATTTGGAGGACATTGTACGGAAACTCTTGATAATGATATCCTATTGGCTAATGTTATTAAAGAAGGCAAAGAAGAACTGGGGTTAAGCATTCATTCTGACGATATTATCAAGTTAGGAGAAGTTCGCTATAGCTCGCAGGAAAATAAAAATAAAGAACTTTTAGGAATATTTTTGATTAAAGTTGCAAATAATCAGGATTTTGTTTTTGAAGACGGCGAAGTTTCTGAGGTAAAATGGATAGCGCCAGACGAATTGTATAGCCAAATTCTTAATAATCCCAAAGAATACGCCAATCGTCTGGGTGCAATTTCTTTATTGCAATTTTATAGAGATTAACATGGAAGTAATATCTTTAACTGAAGGAAAAATTAACAGAACTTATATTGCCGGCAAAGATGTTATTATCAAACAATCTTCTTTTGATGAAATTAAAAACATTGAGATTGCCCGCAAAGCATTGACTAACAAAACAATCCTTTTGGAAAATGATGTTTATATGTTTCATCTGCCGAAAATTTATGATTATAAAGACGGATGTATTTTTATGGAGTTTTTACAAGGCGATAATTTGGAGTTAGACTTGAGAAACTCTACAAAACATCAAGATGCCGCTCAAGATACCAATGATTTATTTCAATATATGTATGAAAATCAGATATTATGGAAAGATTTTGCGCCGCGCAACATCATTATTGACAGACAGCGGCATATTGTAAATTTGTGCGATTTTGAAAGAGGCATTGCTTCAGATATTAGAGGGAAACAGTTTTTACAAAATTATGTTTATGAAGAATATGCGGCTTTTTTGTTACCATATGAAAGGAAATTTCCACAATCTGTGGAAGATATTTTCAACGTTGATGAACGACATCCTGTAGAATTTGATAATATTAAATCCAAAAGAGTTAAAAGTCTTATTGAAGCTATGTGTTTGCCTAAAGATAACCTCAACTCTCAAACAATTGCCAATATGAACAAAATGATTGTTATGGCTGAAACACCCTATAAAAAGGGTGGACAACTTGTTTTTCCTATCATTGAATTGGAGCAAATTAAAGATAGATCTTATTCTCAATTTGCAAAGCGCATTGTTCAAATCAACAAAACAAGAGGAAATACTCATGGTAACGGTGGTAGACTATAAACCTTTGGACAATATTTCAGGATTTCAAATCTTAACGGATAATAATCAAAAATTTTTGGCTTGGGATAATCAGCAATACAAATTTCCGATTGGGCCTCAAGGATTTATTCCTAAATCAGGAATTTGTTTTTATGACGTTTTACGCTCAGTTTGCGCTCATAAAAAAGTTTTAGACTTAGGATGCGGCGAATTGGGGATTATTTCGTTATTTGCATTACAAAATAAAGCGGATAAAGTCACCGCAATAGATATTGATAGTCGTTGTGTAAATTGGCTTTCACATATCCAAAAAGAATATAGACTACATAATCTTGAAGTATTTATTTCTGATATGTTTCAAAATGTAAATGATAAATATGATATTATCGTTTCTAATCCTCCTATTATGCCGATGGAAAATATTGATACCCAAACAGTGCATGATGCAGGAGGAAAAGACGGACGTTTATATTTATATAAAATTATAAAAGAAGCCTATAGCTACCTGAATGAAAAAGGAAGTTTATATTTATCGGCATTTTCATTCTTAGGAACAGATGTTCAAACAGGAAAACAAGAAACTATCAAAGAATATGCTCAAAGTTTAGGTTACCGCCATTTTAATGTTATTAAAAAAGTGCTTAAAACATTATCTCCAAGTTCTGTAACCTATCAACAACTTCCATATATTAAAAAAATTTATCCCTATATGAAAGATATTAAATGCGGAGAAAAAACGGCTGTTGAATTTCAAATTTTACAGATTCAAAAATGATTTTAATAAATCCAGCTTGCAAAACGTGAGCATCATCAATACAAACGGCTGTCAATATTTATAAACAACAAAAGAGTCCTTAAAAAAGGACTCTTTTGCCATAAAGGTATCTACAGATACATAACGAACAAGACATGAATAAAATCATTTAAGGTTGTATGTACGCTCGCCGGCAACGAAAGATTCTTATATGCCCAATCAACACTACAGCAAGCAGGCCTAACAATCGGAACCATCCATGCGTCGGCGATGTTTCCTCCCTGCGGATTGCTACTGTATGCCCATTCCTCTCTCCATTCTTCATCAATGCCAATATTGCGCTGCATTTTCCGGAAACTGTCGCAATGCGCCAACTCAACCAGATGTTCGCGCTTAGGAAAGCTCCATTTTTTATTCGGAAAACAGACAAGCTTTGAGCACAATTGCCTAAACTCATCAAAGCTATAACAAACAAACGGATAAGGACGAACAATCGCACGAGCTCCGTCACGGAATGTAAACGGAATGCCCAAAATCATTTTTTGTTCTACCTGTTCAGACAGTGTCCCGTCTTCATAGACGAACATCAAATTCTTCATATCAGCTTCAGGAAAATAGATGCGTTTTCTTACCTCCGGCATTGACAGAAGCTCTTTATAATCTTCCGGCTTTAATGGATCAGAGGCGACGAGTTTATCGTTGAGAACATAAAAAACATTCGGTGAAAACTCATACAAAACCCAAAAAATTTGATTGGAAACATCTTTTGCTCCGGTGCTGACCAGCAGCAATTTGTGATTTTTCCGCAAGTCCAGCTCAGGCTTTCCTTCCTCAGCAAACGTCGTGACAACCATGCCCTGCAGCTTCAGAAACGGCTCATTCTTAATTTGATATTTTTCGCACAATTTGTTATAGCTGTCTATGATTAACGGACGTTTTATCCTATTATAGAAACGGTCGTCACAACTCCAGAAAGCTGACAACAAATCTCCGGGGAGTTTCGCAAAGCCGGCTGCAGTCAAGCTGTTATCCAGGATATCCCTAACATTTTCGATTTCTTTTAAATCACGAAGAGACGGCATCTTATAAAGTTTGACGTCTTTGCTTGAACAAGGGGCTTCCGTTAAAGCTTTGACCGGCAGATAATTTCCCTTCTCATTGATAAATATACCGACAATATTTCCCGGATTATCTGCCGAAGCAGAACAGTACCAACCTCTTTTACGGCTCCAACACAAATAATCGCCGGGAAGAATTCCGGGATGAATTATCGGAACATTATTTTCATCAAACGTAATAACGACGCGACGATTGCCAATCGCAATTGTCCGATTAACAGTTTTTAGATATTCCATGTCTTTCATAAATGATAATTTTTATGTTAATAAATAAAATAATTTGCAGTTATAGGAAAATTGTACAAAATTTTACAACAAAATCAATCTTTATTTTAAACAGCGGCTAATCATTTGAAATATCATTAAATTACATATCCTCAACAAAAGCGGCAGTATCAGGAAAACATCGTACGCCGAAGAGGCCGATGCACAAAAAACGCCGTTTTGCCGTGTACATTCCGCTTTGGGACATATTTGGCCATCATTGCCCGAAAGCAAAGCCATGAACTTCAGCTTAGTCTTTTATGGAGCCGTACTTTTTTGGGGCACGAAGAAATCTTCTCGCCAAGCCCCCTCCAATTTAAGCAGTTCTATCTTTTTGTTAATTCCTCCGGCATAACCGGTCAGGCTTCCGGAGGCCCCGACAACACGGTGGCAGGGCACGATAATCGAAATTTCATTATGTCCGACAGCACCGCCGACAGCCTGTGCGGACATTTTGGCCAATCCCTTTTTGCCGGCCAGGATTTGCGCTATTTCACCGTAGGTTTTTGTCTGACCATAAGGAATAGCGTACAGAATCTCCCATACTTCATTTTGAAAAGGCGTTCCGATAAAATGAAGCGGCAGCTTAAAATTCGGTTCTTTGCCTGCAAAATATATGTCCAGCCACCTTTTGGCCTCTTGAAGAACGGGCAAATCTTTTTCCTTATGCTCTTTGTCCAGATACAGGGCAAAGTATTTCTGCCCCTCAAACCATAAGCCGGTCAGACCGATTTCGTCTGCGGCTAAAAGAATGCTGCCCAAAGGCGATTTATATTGGCTGGTGTATTGCATTTATCTTATGTCCCTTTAATTTTTTTTAGTTTATAAAATAAACTTTTCTAAAGCAAGGGCTTTGTTTTTATGAGAGATATCGACCGGCTTTGCCCTAAGCGGTTTCAAAACTTGCTTTTTTCGTTCTTTAAGCTATTCTGGTTTTAGGTTTATGACTGGGTTACAAACAATGATTTTCGATGACGTATTTAAAAATAAAATTCCGCTCCCCGACAAGCTGCTTTCCTACGGTTTTTCCTTGGACGAAGGTACTTACGTTTACAACTGCAAAATTGTCGACAACCAATTCGACTTAACCGTTTACGTTGCTCAAAGCGGACAGGTTTGTACCAAGGTTATCGACTCAAGCACCGGAGACGAATACAGGCTGCATCTGGTAGAAAGCGTTGTCGGAAGCTTTATCGGCAAAGTCCGCGCTGATTATCTCGACGTTTTGCAAAAAATTGCCGACAATTGTTTTGAAACCAAAATATTCCAAAGCGAATACGCCGACAAAATCATTCAATACGTCGGAGAAAAGTACCGGCACGAATTAGAATATTTATGGCAGAAATTTCCCGAGAACGCCATCGTCCGACGCTCCGACAATCAGAAATGGTATCTTGCCCTGCTGACCGTGGAGAAGAACAAACTCGGACTGGACGGCAGAGGGAAAACCGAAATCATCGACTTAAGAATCAATCCGGATGAACTGAAAAACATAGCCGACGGAAAGAAATATTTTTTAGGTTATCATATGAACAAAAAACACTGGGTTACCATTTGCCTGGACGGTTCTGTGGATTTGCAGGAGATATTCGCCCGTATTGACGCCAGTTACGCTTTGGCAAAGTAAAAATGACGACGCTTGCCTTATGCGGCCACACGTCTACCCGCCCGCTATGGTTACGGTGGGAAAATTGTCGACTATTTTTTTATAGCAGGGACAACAGATATCGTGGTCATTGATTATTCCGCAAGCCTGCAAATGAGAATACACGGTTATTGCCCCGAGATATTTAAATCCTTCGTTTTTCAAGTCTTTGCTTATTTTTTCGGACAAATCATTGCTTGCCGGAACCTCCCCACTGCCGTGACTCGGATAAATAATGGTTTTTCCGCCGCTGTAAGCCCACAGGTATTCGGAAAAGCTGCCGTATTTTTTGCGAATGTTCTGAAAACAGCGGGCATTGTTGATAACGGCCCTGATTTTACGTTCGGAACGAATCATATTCTCGGTATTCATAATGCGTTCAACGTCTTTGTCGTCATATGCGGCAACCTTGTCATATTCAAAATTGTCAAAACATTTTTGAAACGTTTGGCGTTTGCGCAGCATCAATTCCCAACTCAGCCCGCACTGCATCACTTCCATCATCAGGTATTCAAACTGTTTTCTGTCGTCATAAACCGGAATGCCCCATTCGATATCATGATAAATCCGGTCGATTTTCGAAGCGGAATCCCATCCGCAATAGCTCATCTTCCAATTTCCTTTCTTTAGTTTTTATGCATATAACAAACAACTGCAATTTGGCGGCAATCTCCTGTCCGCGGTCGGTTAATCGCGAAAGTTTTGCTGGGCAAAATTAAAACCGTCGTTTATCTTCTGTCTCATTATTCTGCCGGCGCCGCCGCCTAAATCGTTCCAGTTTTCTCCCAGTCCGCGAAGCTCTTTCAGCCTCTCCGCACGGCTTTGAGATGATTTTTCGCGCTTTTCGGAGGGCTTTACAATAAACTTGTCATCAGACAAATCAGGAATCTTTTTCTTTTTGGGCGTTTCCTTGTGCTCAAATTTGATATTTCCTCTAGATTTTTTTATTTCTTCTAATTCTTTGACTCTTTTAATATCCCCTGAAGATTTATAATGTTTGATTATGTCTTCAAGCGTCTCCTCTGAATAATATTTCTTCAGTTCAATAGCGCTTTTCGGGTTATACCTTGTCAAATAGCCTTTCTTTTGCTGCCGTTTTTTCGCTCGCAACGAAGGGATTACCCCGCCAAACCACATCATCTCCTCTCTTTGCTCCGACAGAAGAGCGGCAATTTCCGCTTCGTTTCCATTTTGTACCGTTTTGCTTATTTTGAGAATTTCGTCATCATTGCACTTAAAATCCGTTTCGCGATATTTGTTAAAATTTACACCGCCGATTGTCAAAATCCGTTCAAGCGCCTTATTATAGTTTTGCTCGTCGGAACGGGCATATTTTCCCACTCTGCAAAAATACTCTTTTGCTGTTATGTAGTTTTGTAGCTCGTAAAGCTCTCCGTATTTGTTATTCCACTCTTCCATCGTTTTGTTCATTATAAACGACATTTCGCGGTCAAAGCTCTGGATATCGCGCGCGGATTCCAAAGGAGTGATTTCTCCACTTTTAACGGCGTCGGCGTAATAAGAAAAGTCTTTGTTAAGATCATTGAAAACCTCAATATTTCCAGTTTTCAAATATTCATTGCGGCGCAAGACCAGCTCCCGAATTTTCTGTCCGACCTCATCGCAGAGGTTCACCCGGAAAACCTGCTCGGGACTCATTGCCAAATGATAAACGTCGGCATTTTCCCGATGACCGGATTCATGAACCAGCGTAGCGTCCAGTTCCAACTCCGAACGGTTTTGCGGGCTGACATTAGATGTATAAACGCGAATGTGATTGTTCTTAGGATGAAACGTCCCCTTGTATTCGCTTTCCTGATCGGAAGTATAGACATCCAGATATTCGACTTTTTTCTTTTTGTCGCTGTAGGCTTTCTGCTGTTTTTTTAATTTCTCAATCAAACTTGTCATGGGCTACCCCTCCATGATTTTTCCGGCTCTGACCTGCAAGAGCTTATAGTCCAAAATCAGCTGGTTCAGCTCCAAAACAAGCCGTTCGTCAATTTCCAGCGCCCGGGCAGCCTCTTCAACAAAAGACATCTCCTTTTCATCAAAATCATCGTCTATATGGGCGATAATCAAAAGCTCCCGCAGCAGCAACATCGCCTTTTTGCGATCTTTGGCAAGGACTTTCACCTCGTCAAGCAATATATTTTTAGGCTGGGGATTTTTCAGAACTTCGTTGCACCCTTCAGCGTTATAAAGCCGAACCAGCTCGTGGGCAAGTTCGCGCTCCTTATCGTCTATCCGTCCGTCTGCCTTTATCATTGCCAGCAAAGATTTGAGAAACAAAAGCTTCTCATCGGGACTTAAGGTTGAAATAAAGTCGTCTTCCATACAAATCTCCGTTCTGCTTATATGTATTATAACCTATCTTATAAAAAAATAATATGAAGATTTTATAAAGCCGGGAGATTTTAGGCGTTTGCCTAAACGGAAATTTGCACAGACAAGAGGTTTAAATATGCATACTGCAAAATAACATCTTGACTTAGAGTATACTCTAAAAATTAAAGTATAAACGTAATTGTACATTTTATGTTGCAGAGGAGAAAAATATGAAAATTTTTTTATCTTTGGCCATTATTGCCGTAATCGGACTGATATGGAAATTTTATCCCGTTCATTCCTGGGACAAGACTTTTGCCCAAAGCGATAAAGTCGACGTGAAAAAAGTAACGTTCAAAAACAGGTACGGCATAATGCTGACCGGGGATTTATATACTCCCAAAAACAAGACCGGAGAAAAACTGCCTGCAATTGCTGTTTCCGGACCTTTCGGCGCCGTTAAGGAACAGTCTTCCGGCCTTTATGCGCAGACCATGGCAGAGCGCGGTTTTGTCACGCTGGCTTTTGATCCCTCTTATACCGGCGAAAGCGGCGGAGACCCCCGCCTGGTCGCCTCCCCGGACATCAACACTGAGGATATGAGCGCGGCAGTTGACTTTTTGAGCATACAAGAAAACGTTGACCCGGACAAAATCGGCGTTATCGGCATTTGCGGTTTCGGAGGCTTTGCATTAAACGCGGCGGCAATGGATACCCGGATTAAGGCAACGCTCACTTCTACCATGTATGATATGAGCCGTGTCAACGCCAACGGCTATTTTGACGCAATGAGCAAAGAAGACCGCTATCAGCTTAAGACCAAACTTAACGCCCAGCGCACCGCAGACTTCAAATCCGGCACTTATGCCGCGGAAGCAGGCCTTCCGGACAAACTGACCGGAGCGGAACCGCAGTTTGTCAAAGACTACTATGATTATTACAAAACGCCGCGCGGATATCACAAGCGTTCCAAAAACTCGAATACCGGATGGAATATGACTTCGTCCTTATCGTTCATCAATATGCCGATTTTGACATACAGCGACGAAATCAAAAGCGCCGTTCTGATGATTCACGGAGAGAATGCCCACAGCCGTTATTTCAGCGAAGACGCTTTTAAAAAGCTGACCGGCGACAATAAGGAGCTGATGATTATTCCCAATGCCAACCACGTAGACTTATATGACCAAACGGATAAAATCCCGTTTGATAAAATCACACGCTTCTTTCAGGACAATTTAAAATAACAACGACAAGCAGACAGCCGCAATCTTAAGGGATTACGGCTGTCGGTCTTGTAAATTAAAATTATTTGTTCTATGCTGGACAGGCGTTATACAAAAAGACCTTGATAAACCAATACGGTTAAAAATGGAAAACACGTCAGTCAACAACCGGTGGCAATCGGCCAAACAAAAAAGATACAAAGCACATATTGCTGATGTCGACGGCAATTTGACTTCAGAAAAAGAAAAAACAGAATATCTTTCGGATGAAATAGTCAAAAGAATCAGAAGGAAGCTGCTTGCCGGAATTCCTTTCGGCGTGTGCAGCGCCAGATCTTTTAGAAAAAATAAAATGCTGGACAACATTAAGAATGCAGTTCTAGATAATTTGCCGGAAGCTGCGGCAAAAAGGTTTTTTTTATTTCCCGAGCAAGGTACATCGGCCATAACCTTTACAACCGCTCCTCAGGGCGGCGTAACAACCAAAGAGGTTGACCTGGCCGAATTATTCGATATTTTGCCCGGCAACAAAGACATTCTCTCAGACGCGTATAAAGCGAAATTGTTTGATTATTTAAACAAAAATTTATCCGTCACCGCCTCTTTGGAATATAAAAGCCCCAAAAAATATGGTTTTCTGGCGGCAATCAAATGCAACAGTCCTTTTTCAGACGAAGATTACAGAAAACGTATCGAATTAATCACAAAAGAGGTCAACAGGCTGTTAGCCTCGGCTTTTCCGGCATTCAGCGCGTCCTGCACAAGAAGTTCCGTTTATGTCGCCGTAAAAGGCGCTTGCAAAGAGCTTGCACTAAAATACTTTGCTCTCCTGTACAATATTTCCAAAGATGAAATTGTCGGAACCGACGACCAAGGCGAAAAAAACGGTGTGGGTTGGCCGCTGACTAATCACAAGGCCGGTTTTTCAACCAATACATATGACCCGGAAAGCGCTTTTCAAATTCCCTTAAGCTTAATTTGCGGAATGAAAGGTAAGGATGCCTGGCTGTTTTTGGACGATAATTTATCCTATTTGTCTCCTGACGATATTCAATAAATGCACATAATTAAAAATCCCCGGATGTTCGGGGATTTTTTGAATATCATTCGTTTTTTGGGGAGTCAGACTGTTTTTCCGAATTGTAGTGGTACGGACTTTTGGACAGGCTGTGCATCAAATCGAATATTTGGCCGGCAATTTCGCGATTTGATATCTTGAAATACATCCTGAGCAGCTCCTGGGCTTCCGTCGAGGTTTCCTTGGTGCCGGGAAACGGTGCGCGGTCAAGCTCTTTGTCCTCATCGCAATCGCCGTACATCATCCGCGGGCTTTGTTTGGCAATTTCAAGCGGCATATCTTCATAAAAGAAGTTAACGTCAACCCTCAAAATCCGGCTGACATCCCACAACCGGCTGGCGCTGAGGCGGTTGCGCCCCCGTTCGTACTTTTGAAGCTGCTGAAATTTCACTCCCAGTTTTGACGCCAGTTTTTCCTGACTGTATCCCAGCAAGGTTCTGCGCAGACGAATACGGTTTCCGACATACACATCTATGGGGTTCGGCGCCCCGTCCGGACAACGCCCCCGAGACGACGGCTTGATTGAGTTTGAAGACGTCTCATCAAATTGCTGCATCTGTTCCTCCTACATATTTGAAAAAAAACAAACTCCACCTTAAATCATAAGGTGGAGGAGCTCCTTACACGACAATAGTGCAGTCATTATTTACCACAAACGAGTTTATGGCTATTACCTGACACTCCTCCGCGGTTAAACGTAAGAAGTGTCAAATCTTCTGCCACATAACAGTTTGACTATGTTATATTGTCGGGATAAGGATTCCCTGTGTTTTACAATAATACGCAGCACGCGGCTGCCGCTATCAGTATAACGATGTAAAAAGAATAATCAATTAAAATATCTTTGTGCAGGATAAGGATTTCGGCGTTGCACGGGTTCTGAATTTGCGGTGCAAACACAAGCCGATTAGACAAAATAAACGTTTTTTTACAACCTTACATCTTAAAATTACTTGAATTTTTATTTTAAAGTGTTAGAAAAAAGTCAAAATAAATATAATTATGGAGTTATTGAGAACAAATATTTATATGTCTAACATAAAAAAAATCTTTTTATGAAACAAACAGAAACAAATGAGTTTGTGGCTCAAGGAGCTGCTACTTGGCAAGAACGGGAAGAACATGACCGGATTATGAAAGCTTTGGACAACGTCCGCGGTTTTGTTGATTCTTATTTTTACATCAACGGCAACTGTTACTACTGGTCGACCAAGCCGCTGCCCGAGGAGGAAGCTCTGGCTATTGCCCAGCGCGGACGCCATGATGAAATTATGTATATGATTCATCAATACGGCAGGGCAAAATGTCCGGGAGACCAACAGCAGCATCTGCATCATGTGCACACCTGCCTGCTGCCGCAATCCGTACAGGTTATTATCGCCCGGCGCAACAACCGTGAAGAAATGGATGCTTTTCTGCTGTACAACGGCTTTGAAGAACTTGGACAAGACATTGTGCTTGACCGCGAAGACCATGAGGAAATTATGCGTTATGTGGACCGCCATGGTTTTAAGCTGAAACAGCAGCGCAGGCTCAAACAACGGGGCAACAAGGACGAAATCGGCCTGCATATTGCCAGACACGGACTGGCCGACGAGCTGCTCGACGAAATGTTTGACGAGATTGCCGCCGGAGGAAGCCTTGACGGGTATTATCAGTTTATCGAGAGAAACCAGTTCCGCCCCGCTTATCAACGACGAATGCTGCAGACGGTAGGCACCGACGCTTTTAAGGCTTATGCTGACCGTTACGGTCTGTGGGAAGAAGTGCACGGCGACCTGATTGAATACCGTCTGCCAAGCGAAGTGATGTATTATCTTCACCGGCATTGTTATCTGAGCTGGGACGGCGAGAAAAAATTTGCCCGCAAAGCCCGGCACGAAGACAAGGCCTTTTACGTCACAAATAAAAAAGGCGATTCAATCAACAGCTTTTTATGGGCGCTGTTTACGGTCAGACCGTTGGAATACGACTTGCTGACCGAATGTTTCCTGAAGCTGACGTATCCTTACCATATTGTGGAAGAAGACGTGAAGCTGATGCAAGACGGCTCTCATCAGGAAGTTATGGAGCGCATTGAGGCGGGAACCCTTGACGACAAAGCGCTGACAGCTTTGTTCTTCCGCAACAATCCTTCGGAATTTGAAGCCTATCTGGACAAATGGCTGAAACGTTAAACGTTCTGTTTCTTAACACAAATAAACCCCGGAAAAACAATCCGGGGTTTATTTTTTTCATCGGCTTATCCGAGTTTGAGAATCTCGGCAATGATTTGTTCCGGCGTGAGGCGGTATTTTTTATACAATTCCTCTACCGGCACCCGGTCGGTAAATTCTTTGTCCGCGCCGAAATTCAGCACCTTTACGGAAGTCGGGCCGTAGAAACGGGCAATCTTTTCGCCGAAACCGCCGTCAAGTTCGCCGTTTTCCAATGTCACGACAATTTTGTGATCCTGTTTCAGACCTTCCAGCACATCCCGGTCAAGACCGCTGTAATAACGCGGATTAATCAAAGTTGCGTCAATGCCGTGTTCCTTAAGGCCGTCAACCACCTGCCGGCCCAGCCCGAAGAAGCTCCCCAGCGCCAAAACGGCAACGCCGCTTCCCCGGCGGACGACCTGATAACGGTTAAGCGCGCCGTAATCACGTTCAACCGGCAGCGCTGCGGAAGAAACCTCCAGCGGTACCCTGATGACAACCGGATGCTCCCGTTGTTCCAATCCCCAGTTCAACATGGCCAGATATTCCTCTTTGTCGGCGGGTGCCAGGCAGACAATGTTTGGGATGTTGGAAATCAGGGGAATGTCAAAACTCCCGAGATGAGTGACGTCCATACCGGAAATCGCTCCGGCAAATACCAATATGACAGCAGGATTGTTATTGATTGCCAGGTCCTGAGACAGTTGGTCGTAGGTTCTTTGGACAAAGGAACTCCATACGCAGAAGACCGGCTTGCAGCCGCCTTTGGCCAGAGCCGAAGCCATGGCGACGGCGTGTTCCTCGGCGATGCCGACATCGACATAGTTTTGTCCGAGCTGCCGTCTTCTTTCCGGAGTAAGGCTGAAAGCTCCGGGGGTTCCGGCAGTGAGAATGACGACGTCTTTGTCTTTTTTGATTTTTTCATTCAAAAAGTCAAAGGTTATGTCGTTATAGTTCTCTCCGGACATATCGACTTTGCTCTCGCCGCTGGCAATGTCAAAAGGAACGTTCCAGTGCCATTTTTCCTTGTTTTCCTCAGCAAACTTATATCCTTTGCCTTTTAGGGTGCGGACATGGATGAGGGTCGGCTTTGCGGCGTCTTTGACTTCACGGAGAACGTCAATCATCCGGCTGACGGAGTTTCCTTCGCAGACATAACGGTAATCAAAGCCGAGCGCCTTGAACATATTGCATTCGGCACGCCCTTCCGTCTCGCGCAGCAGGCGCAGATTGGTGTAGAGGCCGCCATGATTTTCGGCAATGGACATTTCGTTGTCGTTTACGATGACGATAATGTTGCTACCGAGAACGGCTGCATTGCTCAGCCCTTCCAGCGCCTCGCCGCCGCTCAGCGAACCGTCGCCGATGACCGCTATGACATTGTGTTTTTCACCCTTTAAATCACGGGCTTTGGCCAAACCGCAGGCAAGGCTGACGGAAGTTGAGGTATGGCCGACCTTGAAGAAGTCGTGTTCGCTCTCGTCCGGATTGGTATAGCCGGAAATCTTTGACATTCCCTCATCGGTTGTAAAGCCTTCCTTGCGCCCGGTCAAAATCTTATGCGGATAGCTTTGGTGAGACACGTCATACACAATTTTGTCACGCGGAGAATCAAATACATAATGCAACGCAATTGTGGTCTCTACAATGCCCAGATTAGGCCCGACATGACCGCCGACTTTGCTGTCGCGGTTCAAAATCGCGCCGCGGATTTCCCCTGCCAGCGCTTCAAGTTCTTCTGTGGTGAGCTTTTTTACGTCTTGCGGCGAATTAACGGAATCTAAATATGACATCTTGTTCTCCTGATAAATTTTATACGAATCTTGTTTGTTGACTACTATAAAATTTAGAGTTTACTCTAAGTCAAGAGATTTTTTCGACATTTGAAAAGTTTTTTATCAAAAGCGGCGGCTGACATAATCCGCACTGATGTCCATAAACTGAACAATCCGGCGTAAATGAACGTCTTTTTCGCGGATACGGCTCATAAAATCCCTCACCTGGCGGCCATAACGCAAGTTAAGGTACTTTTCGGCGATTTGCCGGCTTTCTTCCCTGTCAGCCGGATACCAGGCCGGAAAGGAGACAAAGTCGTCTTCCGTGGTGGCGGTGGGCAGCGGCGGACGCGAATAATAGCTGGCGTGCAGGCCGTGGACAGGCCGGTAGGTGCATTTGTCCTCATCCGGAATCTTATAGCCTTTCGATGTCATAATCCGGTACAAAAGCTCTTCGTCGTTGTCATCGGCGGGACAACTTCCGGCCGGCAGCCTGACCGGAAACATCTTGTCATATTCGATAAAATGCAGGCCGCTCAAACGACGGGTGTTCTTGCGGCAGATGTTGGAAAAATCAAGATGATTTCTTTTAATGTTATCCAAGTGCTTTTCCAAGACTTCTTCCAGCACCATTATGTCACAGTCTCCGATATAGACATATTTGGCTTTCAGAAACGGCTGCGTGACAAAGCGGACCGAATTGGGAAAAATACCGCGGCAGGACACCGAGCTGAACAAAACCCGGGAAGGATAAGTTTCTTTATAAAAATCGACCAAGTGAGCGTATTTTTTATAAAACTTTTTCATATTCGAAATGCCGATTTCCACAACCGCCCCGGGATTGGAACAAAGAACAAAAATCGGATACAGCAAGGCAAATTCAAAGTATTTTTCATTTACGCAAGTATAGAAAAGCAGATTGACGTCGCCAAATGACCTGCTATCGACATCTGACTTTGCCCGACGGCAAGCCTGCCGAAAATCAAAAATTTTAGAAAACAGTCTGCGAATCCGCTTCACGGCGACACCTCCCTTTGTTACGTACAACCGAAAGAAATAATATCCCCGCTGCCAAATATGTCAACAAATCATTATAGTTATTGGAAGAATTGTCCAAAGATACAGTCTTGGCCTTTTTGATTTTTTGTGTACAAATACTGTTTTTTAACAATTATTAAATCTTTTAATAATTAAATGTTTTAATAACCAGAACGGAGACATAAAATGAGTGCAGAAGAGGTTGTCAGAGAGTTTTTCCGGAGCGTCGGCAACGACCGCCGGCTGACCAGGCAGCTGTATAACTACATAAAACCGCCCAAACAGAAACCGCAAAAAATATTTTTGCTGGACGATTTGAAGGAAGCGGGAAAAGCGAAGTTGAAAGACATTGCGGCAAAAACCGGCTATTCGCCGCAGAATTTGTGCATTCTTTACAACGGATTGGAAAAAGACGGCCTGATTGCCAGAGAAGTAGACAGCACCGACCGCAGAAACACTTATTATTTTCTGACTGACAAAGGCTTGCAGACGCTGGAAAAGAACAAAAGCAAAGCCCGCGACGCCATAAAGGAACTCTTCGGTCGGCTGTCGGACAACGATTTGACCGAGCTAAAAAAGAGTCTTGAAAAAGTTAACAACATTATAGAGAAAGTTATGTAACGAAGATGACAAACTTTGTACGGGAAAACAAAAAAATATTTTTTTACGGAGCGGTTATCATACTCGGCATCTGGCTGGGAACCAAGTTTTTCGGCAATGACGACAACATTACCTACATTACCGAAAAGGTCCAGCGCCAGAACATTCAAAAAGTCGTCAACGCCGCCGGAGAAGTTCGGGCCATCCAGCTGGTGACCGTCGGCGCGCAGGTTTCGGGAAAAATCGAAACCCTTTACGTTACGGTCGGACAGGTTGTGAAAAAAGGCGATTTGATTGCCGAAATCGATTCAACCACACAGCAAAACGAAGTCGACATAAACAAAGCCAAACTGAACAGCTATGAAGCACAGCTTGCCGCCGCAAAGGTTTCGCTCAAAATTGCGGAAAAGAAATATAAACGCACTCAGGCGCTGCGCAAACAAAACGCCGCTTCGGCAGAAGACCTGGAAGACGCCGAGGACGCATACGAAACGGCAAAATCAAAGGTAACGGAACTGGACTCTACCATTAAGGAGACGGAAATTTCCCTGAGCACCGCCGAAACCAATCTCGGTTATACCAAGATTACAGCCCCGCTCGACGGCACTATCGTTTCGGTTCCGGTCAAACAGGGACAAACCATCAATGCGGCAATGGACACGCCGACAATCGTTCAAATCGCCGACCTCAGCCAGATGGAAATTCTGATTGAAATTTCCGAAGGCGACATCAGCAACATCAAACCCGGCGTCAAAGTCACCTACTCCATTTTGGGCGACCTGAACAACATATACGAGACTACGCTCAAGTCAATCGACCCCGGACTGCCCCTTTTGACCAACAACGAATACACCGAAGTCGTCGGCTCCGACGAAGCTATTTATTACTACGGGCGTCTGGTGGTTCCTAACGACCGGGGCGTTTTGAGAATCGGCATGACAACGCAAAACGTCATTTATGAAGACAGCGCAGAAGACGTCCTGACGGTTCCGGCGACCGCAATCAAAAACGAAGGTCAGGGCAAATTTGTTGAAATTCTGACGAAAAACGGCGTAGAAAAAAGATCCGTGGTGACCGGCGTTTCCGACGGACTGAACATTGAAGTAAAAAGCGGCGTCAAAGAAGGTGAAGAAGCCGTTTTGGCCAAAATGTCTTCAGCGGAGATTTCAGACAAGACTTCTAAAATCAGAGGACCGAGAGGTTTCTAAATGAACATCATCGAGCTCAAAAAAATCAACAAATTCTTCGGCCAGGGAAACAACCGTGTTCATGTTTTAAAGAATATCGACCTTTCAATCGAGAAAGGGGATTTTGTCGCCATTATCGGGCAATCGGGGTCGGGAAAATCGACCCTGATGAACATTATCGGCTGTCTGGACGTGCCTACTTCCGGTTCTTATAAAATCAACAATGTTGAAGTCGGCAAAATGAACAAGGACCAGTTGGCGGAATTGCGTTGCAAAACGTTCGGGTTCATTTTTCAACGCTACAATCTTTTGACCAGTCTGAGCGCCGACGAAAACGCAGCGCTGCCGGCCATTTACTCGGGACTGAACGCAAGCGACCGCAACAAACGGGCGGTTCAGCTTCTGAAACAGCTTGACCTGGGAAACAAACTGGCCAACAAGCCCAACGAACTCTCGGGCGGACAGCAGCAACGAGTCAGCATTGCCCGGGCACTGATGAACGGCGGTGAAATCATTTTGGCCGACGAACCCACCGGAGCTTTGGATTCTAAGAGCGGCGAGATGGTGATGGAGATTATCAAGAACCTTCATGCTCAGGGACACACCATCATTTTGGTTACGCATGACAGCAAAATCGCTGCGCAAGCCAGCCGCATTATTGAAATCAAAGACGGCGAAATCGTTTCCGACGAACGAAAAGCCTCTGACTTTTACGAGCTGAAAAATACGGTTAAGAACATTAAACGCAACAAGCTCGACGCTCTTAAGTACAGTTTTCTGGAATCGCTGAATATGTCCGTGCACGCAATATTATCCAACAAAATGCGCTCTTTGCTGACAATGCTCGGCATCATTATCGGCATTGCCTCGGTCGTTTCGGTGGTGGCGCTGGGCAATGCTTCTCAAGCCAAAATCATGGCGCAAATCAGTTCTATGGGAACCAACACGATTGACATTATGCCCGGAACCGGCTTTGGCGATATGCGCTCAGGAAAAGTCAAAACGCTGAAAGTCAGCGACTCGGATTACCTCAACAAACAAAGTTTTATCGACAATTCCACACCTTCGGTTTCTGCCAGCGGCACCCTGGTTTACCACAACCATTCGCTGACGGCACAGCTCAGGGGCGTCGGAGCGCAATACTTTGACGTTAAGGGCAAAAAGCTGGCTCTCGGCCGTATTTTTACGCAAGACGAGGTAGACAACATCGCCTCCGTGGTGGTGATAGACGACAATACGCGCAAAGAGATGTTTGCAGAGGTACCCAACCCGGTCAATGAAATTATCATATTCAACAAAAAACCGCTGAAAGTCATCGGCGTGACGGAAAAAGACAACAGTCCCGGACCAATGTCGGAATCCATGAATATCTGGACGCCTTATACCACGGCTATGTATAAAATCAACGGAACGAACGACATCAATTCCATCACCGTCAAAATTTCCGACCACGTAAACTCTCAAGTGGCAGAGGAAAGCATTGAGAATATTCTGACCACCCTGCACGGTAAAAAAGACTTTTTTATGATTAACACCGACAGCATCAAGCAAACGATTGAAAGCACTACCAACACGATGAAGCTTTTAATTGCAAGCATTGCGGTCATTTCCCTGATTGTCGGCGGCATCGGCGTGATGAACATTATGCTGGTTTCGGTAACCGAGCGAACCAAGGAAATCGGCATCCGGATGGCTATCGGAGCAAAACAGGCCGATATATTGCAACAGTTTTTGATTGAGGCGATTTTAATCTGCATTGTCGGTGGTTTTATGGGCGTAACGCTGTCTATGCTTATCGGCCTCGGCTTTAACACTTTCTCGGAGAACTTCGGTATGGACTTCTCAACGGCTTCCATCGTGCTGGCGCTGATTTGTTCCACCGCCATCGGCATTATCTTCGGTTACATGCCGGCAAAGAACGCCTCCAACCTCAACCCTATCGATGCATTAGCGAGTGAATAAGATGAAACAGAACTTTGTAATGAAATTGTTAATCTCAGCCGGTCTGATTGCTGCCGCAGGCTGTACGGCGCCTTCGTTTCATCCGCTAAGCCTTAAAAATGAGCTGCAATACACCCAATATGTCAAAGAAAAATATGCTGCGGACAAAGAATGGTGGAAGCTCTATCAGAATGAACAATTGAACGCTTTAATCGAGCAGGCCCTGAAGAACAATCCCGATTATCTTAAGGCGGCGATAAACATTAACAAAGAACTCTATAACCTGAACTTGAAAACGGCCGACCTGTTCCCGACAATGGAGGGCAGTCTGGGAGCCTCTTCACAGCGGCAGATTGACCGCGGCGATAATTTTGCCAGTAATTTTTCCGGCGAGTTCGGACTGAATTACGAAGCTGATCTGTACGGAAAAATCAGAGATGCACGCTCGGCCCAGGAGTTTGAATATCAGGCAACCGTACAAGATAAGGAAGCGGCGCGGCTAAGCCTTGTCAACAGTGTGGTCGACCTGTTTTTCAACTTGGAATATCTTGACAACTCAATCGCTCTCAGCAAGGTGAACGTCAAAGTTTATCAGGATATTCGAAATATTATGCAAAACAAATACGACAACGGCAAAATCGACAATCTGGAAGTCGCTCAGGCAAAACAAAGCCTGTTATCGGAAAAAAACAAGCTGCTGGAACTCGAAACCCAATTTCGGGAAATGGAACAAAGCCTGCGCAACATCTTAAACATCCGGCCGGAAGAAAAACTCAACATTACATATGCGAATCTGCTTGAGCAGCAGGAGGTAAAGGTTTCGCTGGATATTCCGATGTCGGTTTTAGCCAACAGACCAGATTTGGCCGCCAGCGAATACCGCTTAAAAAAGGCTTTTAAAAACCTGAGAGCAGAACAGAAAAACTGGTATCCGAACATTTCGCTGAGAGGCGCCGTAGGCTCTTCCTCCGACAAAGCCAGAACAACTTTTGACTTTCCGTTTCTGCTGGGCAGCGCTTCCATCGACCTGCCGTTTTTGGACTGGACCAGAGTGAAAAACAACATCAAAATATCGGAAGCTGATTACGACATAGCGCTGATAGAGTTTAAAGACACGCTCAATCAGGCTCTGAACGAAGTTGCATATTATTACTTCGCTTACGACAAATCTCGGGAGATATACGCCAATACGGCAGAAAACTATAAAAATGCAGCAGAAATCACTTCATATTACGAAAGCCGCTACAACAACGGCAAAACGGAGTTCCGTGACTTTCTGGAAGCAATCAACACCGAAAATACGACAAAAAAAGACATGCTTCAGCAAAAGTATCAGATCATAAAATATGAAAACTACATTTACAAAGCCATGGCCGGACGGTACACGCTCCGTTAATTTCGCTATTTGCGGATGACGCCGACTTGTTCCGCGATAATTTGCTGCAAAATGCGGGAGTCTTCTTTTGTTATGTCATAAAGAGGAATCGAAAAGGCGGTGAAGTCCATTTTGGCACAACGCTTTTGCAGATAATTGTAATGGTATTTCAACCCCTGCCGCGGGCGCAAAATGATTATGGGCAGCCTGCGGAAACAGCATCGTGCCTGGCGATATTCGGCACTGACGATATCATCCCAGCGCAGAATTTGACAATGGTCAATTTTAATCCCGGTTTCACTGACTACTGCCAGAGTATGTTTGCACAAATACTTATATCCCCATAACAGCAACGTTACGCCAAAAAGTCCAATCAGCACCTGAAACTGCCACCAATAGAAACAAGCGGGATGCCGGAGGCAGCAGCTGAGAAGCAGTCCCAGCATCAGCAAATTCAACACCAGCCAAACATAATTTTTCTTGAAATGATAATAAAAAACCTGTTCTTTCGCCATTGTCTTATACCCCGTAAAGATTAACCTTAGGAAAAGTATATCACAAAAGAAGAGACAATGCCACAAATTAACAACGGCAAAACGGCAGAGAGTTTTTTGCTTGCGGGCTCATTCTCAAAATCTGTTTGTACCGGAGTTGAAAGTTATAAAATTGTAGAGTATGCTTAGCTTATTGCGGATAAAAAAGGAATTGAGACATGCCTAAAAACAACGACTTGCAGATGCCGGAGGAAATCAGGTGCAAAAGAATCAACCTGGTGCAGAGAAATCATGATTATGACCGGCAAATGTACCATCTTCTCAACCCCAACAGGGCTTATCTGAAAAAATACCTCAGATGGCTGGATAAGAACAAAACTTTTGAAGATACAGTAGCCACCACGTCTGATATGTTGGAAAAGTGGTGCCGAGGACAACAGTTTAATTATCTGATAACCGACAAAAAAGGGAAACTTCTGGGAGCGATTGGAATTGGAAAAATCAACAACCTGGACCGCCATGTTGAATTCGGCTACTGGCTGAGTCAGGACCAAAACGGTCACGGATATATGAGCGAAGCCCTGAAAAAACTTGAGCAGATTCTGTTTGCAAGGAAAATTCGCAGGCTCGAAATAGAATGTGTGGTTTCTAATCAGCTGTCTGCCAATGTTGCGCTTCGGAACGGCTATGAAAAAGAATGCATCAAAAAAGAATATTTTAACATAAACGGCATTTTTGAAGACGCTGCAGTTTATGTCAAAATGAATCCGCGCCGACACTCAAAGCGTGTACCGAAAGCTTGACAATTGCCGCAAAAAAATTATAGTTGGCTCAGAAATTTTATTTATTAACTAACTATAACTATATGCATGCATTATTATTTTTGTTCTTTATGCTGTTTTGCATAGACCGCTATTTCAAATGGAGAAAAAAGCGCAAAAAGCGATTTTAGCCCTTTTACTTACAAACAAGTTTTATAAAAAAAACAAAAATGAAACAGTATTTTATTAAAACGACGGTTATCCTGGCTGTAGCAATCAGCGTTCTTGCAGGCGTTTTTACCCTGGCGTAATCCCCTGCCCAACAAAAAAAGCATTACTTTCCCGAACAGGAAATAATGCTTTTTTTTAATGCGATACAGCAGACTTTACTTAATGTTCAAGGTTACTGCCAGGTCATAACCGTTCAGTTTCATATTCCGGCCGTCGGCATTGGGCTGGCAGCCTTCGTCCAACGGAGCATCTACTTCCAGGATATCCAAATAACGTTCATCCTGATAAATCCACTCCATATGCCAGGCGCCATTTTCCTTGAGGCGGCAACTGAACTTGGGTTGTCCGTGAAAATACCCCTTGTACTCGACATTACCGACCAAACGGTCTACTTGGTTAGTCAGATGCGTTTTTACGCGATAATTTTCTTCCATTTTCTTAATAATTTAAAAGTGAATACTGTATCGGTCATCTTATAAACATATATATAGACAACCAATAATTATTTTGTCTAAACACAATAGCAGAGATTATTTAATTTGCAATAAAAATAATATGATAAATCAAATTTAAGGACAAAAATATTTTACAAACCGACACGCTCATGTTATAATATTGACAGAAAATGGTTAACAGAGGCTGTGATATGACAAATCAGGAAGAAAAAAAGAACAAACCCAACTGGCTGCAGAGAAACTGGAAAATTCTCACCATGAACGCGGCCCTCTTCCTGTTTGGAAGCTCCCACGCCATGGGAAAAGAAAGCAACGACGGCCCTAATCAAGACAGAAACGAATTCAATACCGAAATCAACGCCAGTGACAGCCATGAGAACAAAAAGCTGACCGGAAAATATCTCGGAAACAGCTTCCGGGCTGCCGATTTGGTTGCCGAAACCGGAACCAACGACCTCAGCGCTTATAAATTTTCCGCCAAAGAACTGGCCGGAATGAAAGTCGGGGCCAGTGCACTTAAACTCAGCGTGGCCATTAAACACTGGATGGCTCATTATAACAACGAATACAACTGCTTGGCAGCCGTTAAAAGAGCCCTCTTACAGGCCCGCCTGGTCAAGTCCTCCGAAGTGGAAACGCTGAGAAGCGCTTATCAAATCATCAATACGCTGGACAACAATCCCAACTTTGTGAAAATCAATTGCGACAGCACCGACTTCAAAAAAATCAAATTCGGCCTGATAGCTTATGACAAAGGCGAAACCGAGCACGGACACGTTGACATCGTCATTAACGGGGTTGCCTATTCCAGCAAGCTCCGCCAAGTAAACGTCGAGGGCTTTCGCTGGGCAAAGAACAAAAGCGGCAAACGTTACAAACAACATTACGGCGAAAAAAACGTGTATATTCTCAAAGACACCGAGCTAATGAAAGAGTCTTTCGAAATGTGCCGGGTTGCAAACCTGACCCGTGAAAATGCGCGTTTGTGGGCCAGACTGAGCAATCTTAAGAAAGATGCGGACAATTCAAAAATTATGCAACACCTGCAACGGGTACAAAGCAAGCTGCAAAGTTTTAAGCAAAAACCGGTTTCTCTGGCCCATATCGCCAATCAGCAGGAAAAAAAGCAAATTTTTTCTCCGACACGGGTGAACGGAGGAAACAGCATCTAATCCGTTTTTACCTTGCGGCAGCCTGAAACAGGCTGCTTTTTTTACGCCGAATAACTGCCGGCACCGATTTACAAAGACAGATTAAACAATTAAAATCATTTCTCAGACAAAACATCTCTCTGAAGAAAGGGCATTTAATGAGCATAGAAAAAGTCCGCGAACATTTCAAAAAATGGAATCTGGAAAAACAAATACGGGAACTTCCCCAATCCAGCGCTACGGTTGAGTTGGCCGCAAAGGCCCTGAGCGTGGAGCCGGCGCGAATTGCGAAAACGCTGTCATTCAAAGATGGCGATAACGCCTGCATTCTGATTGTCTGCGCCGGAGACAGCAAAATAGACAACGCCCGTTTTAAGGCTCAATTCGGCTTCAAGGCCCGAATGCTTTCTCCCGACGAAGTCCTGTTTTTTACCGGGCATGCCGTCGGCGGCGTTTGTCCTTTTGGAATAAACAGTCAGAACACCAAAGTTTATCTTGATATTTCGCTGCAAAGATTCCAAACCGTTTTTCCCGCCTGCGGCAGCAGTAACTCCGCCATTGAGCTGACAACGGCCGATTTGCCAAAATATACGGAAGCCGCCGCTTGGATTAAGGTAACTAAAGATTAGATTATACTAAAACATCAAAAGACAACAGAGGACACCATGATTAAAGAGATAACGGCAGAATTGCAGCAGGCAGCAAGTTCCGAGCTGGCGGCGCATCATCAACGTTTTTTCAAAACCGAGCCGGGAGAATACGGCGAAGGCGACTTATTTTTGGGCCTGAAAGTTCCGCAAATCCGTACCATAGCAAAAAAATACACCAAGACCGCTCAGGCCGAAAATCTGGCGGAAATGCTGCAAAGCCCCTATCATGAAGTCCGGTTGGCGGCCCTTGTCATTATGCTTGAAAAGTTTGCCAAAGGCAGCCGCGAAATCCGTGAACAAATGCATCAGATTTACATGGACAATCTTCACGGCATCAACAACTGGGATTTGGTCGACATTTCTGCCGGAACGCTGGTCGGCGAGTTTGCGTTTCCGGACACTTCTATTTTGTGGAAGCTGGCTCGGAGCCAAAACCTGTGGCAAGAGCGTATTTCCGTTATTGCAACGTCTTACTTCATCAAACAAGGCATATGTCTCCCAACGGCAGAACTGGCAGAGTTTTTTCTGGATCATCCGCATGACCTGATGCACAAGGCCTGCGGCTGGATGCTGCGTGAGGCAGGCAAGAGCGACATAGCTTCCCTGCGCGCATTTCTGAACAAATACAGCGGACAAATGCCCCGAACGATGCTCCGTTATGCACTCGAAAAAATGGACATAACGGAAAGAAACCGTTACATGACACAAAAAAACCTGACTTGGTAAAAGATAAAAAAATATCCCCGGGATGTTAAGTCCCGGGGATTTTATTTTTAATTACAGATATCAGTATAATCACATCCCGACCACCAGCACTGGTCTCCGGCGCTTTCATAAAGATAGCAATAATCAATGCATTCCTGATTAAGACAAGCTTCTTCACAGCTCTTTTTACGGTAACAGGTCAAATAACCGCCGCAGCCGTCACTTTCTTTATAGCAATGTACTCTGAACAGGGGAACAAAGTAATCGACCGATTGTGAACATTTGGTCTTGGGGACGCACTGAGCTTTGCAGTTAGTATAACAGGTTAATCCGGCATAAGACACGGTGGTTCCGGTTTGACCGCTTGGGCAGGACGATACATAGCCGCCGTCAGAGCAGGTCTTGGCACGGCAGGAGTAGCAAGTGCCGGAAGTAGCACCACAAGAGCAAACCTTGGAAGTTGTCCCGGTCTGAACCTGAGAGGATGAACAGCTTGAAGACTGATATCCGCTGGGACAGCTGTAGCTGTGGGTATGCCCTTTACAGCACAGTCTGGTACCGCCGCAGCCGTCGGAACAAGACTCCGTCCCGTCGGTACAGCCGGTCTCGTTTGCCGACGGGGTACAAGACTTGCAGGATGTACACTTGCCACAGGAATTGGTCGCCGCACAACCGTAATCGCAGGATTTGTCGGTTACGTCGCAGTCGGGATTGCCCGAACAAGAAGTACAGATACCGCAGGAATTGGTTGAGGCACATCCGTAGTCACAGGAAACCGCCGTCGCACTGCAATCGGGGTTGTCTTTACAGGAGGTACACTTCGAACAACTGTTGTAAGACGCACAGCCATAGGTACAAGACTTGTCGGAAACATCACAGTCGGGATTGGACTTGCAGGAGGTACACCGGTCACAGGAGTTGTATCCGGCACAGCCATAGGTACAGCTCATGGAAGAAACCGTACATTCGGGGCGGATGGTACAGC
>OKWG01000224.1_pt1 | contig 26183 bp, 22 predicted proteins | sample 1607091 | NCBI WGS metagenome assembly OKWG01 (sample SAMN04414080, study PRJEB24778) | human gut metagenome | material: faecal | host: Homo sapiens
AAGATGACCAACCTGCTCGAAAACGGCGGCGCCGCGACGTATGTCCAGGGGTTGCAGGCCAAAGGCATCAAGGTGGTGCTGACCGTGCTGGGCGACTGGCAGGGCATCGGTGTCGCCAACATGAACGATACCCAGACCACACAGTTCGCCAAGATCCTGGCCCATGCTGTGGAAAAATACGGTCTGGACGGAATCGGGTTCGACGACGAATACTCCAACTACTCGTCCTCGCTCATCAGCGGTTCGTTCGGCAGCATCATCACCAAGCTGCGCAACCTGATGCCCGCCGGCAAACTCATCACCGTATTCCAATACGGTAATTACGGTTCTTCGCAGATCAATGCAACGGCCGGCGCCCAGATCAATCATGCCTATGCCAATTTCGGTTACAATACCTATATCGGAATTTCCGGTGTGACCAAGGATCGTTTCGCTCCGCTGTCGATCAATCTGGGTTCCATTGCTGGCAATGTATCTTATTATGGGGATAGAGCCTATGATTTGGCCGAAGCCGGTTACGGTTCGATCATGCATTTCAACCTGCGTACGAGAAGCCAAGCCGATCCGCTGCCGCTGTTCAAGGCGATCGCCGACGGTGCCTGGGGCGAGACCAACGTCACCTGCGAGAACGGCAACCGTCCGCAGGACTGGACTTTCGTATCGTCGGGGTATGAAATCACCATGGACGAAGTGGAATAACATGATAGCGATGTGTTTGCATTGACCGATTCGGATTGGTTATATACCCGAAAGTGACCGATTCCAGACCCGCACATCCGCAAACAGGTGTGCGGGTTGTTTTAACTGATGAAGGGATATGAAAACGTTCCCCCATCCAAAAGACGAATGGGGAAACAAAAACTACCGCAAATACATTGACCGATTCGAGTCTATATATACCCGTAAGTGACCTTTCAAGTGTTGAAAGTACATATAAAAAGTGTTTGAGAGAAGAATGAGGAAAGTTTACTGGTTATCAGCTACTTTCCTCATTTTGGTTAAAAGTGGCGAGGACAGACGAAGACAGGAATACGACAAGATGAGACAGAGGAACGTTACCTATCCGTAACCTATACCCCCAATGGTGAATGTTGAGGTTCGGAAGAATAAAGAAGGTTACGAATTGAATTTGAATGCTCTGATTTATAGTTAGTTACTAATGAGCAACGTAAGATTTTTGGTTACGAACCAAATTTGCCGTGTTTCAATCTAAAAACTCTCCGTGGCCGGTTTGTGATAGTATTTATTTAATAACGCACGAATTGATGAATTCGTATTCAAATTATATTTAGTTGGCACAATAATAAGTTGAGATAGTATAAAATAAGCACGGACTCAACCTATTGACACCTGAGGAATGCTACAACCCGATGAACAGATAGGAGAGCCCGTGCTGTTTTTGCACGATTCTCCTATCATCCCGTCCATCTTGTCTTGGTAGCATTTTCAGGTGTCGATGACAGGATTCGACAGCTATTCGCTGTTTTGCAAAGATAAGAAAAATTATCCAACAGATACTTTGTGAATACGAAAAATACACATGATTCTGCAATACGGAGATCTGTCTTATGAAAACGCTTATTCATACCCGTATATACGCGTTGCTAACTCAAAATGAATCGAATCCGTCGGAATTAGCCCATGCATACGAAGAGTTTATCGAGACGATGACCGAGATGGTTGCTAATTTCGATAACCGGGATGATATTTTGAGAATACTGTATTACAGCCGGGTTGAATTCGACGTATTGTCCCATCCATCGTTTAATCGATATTCGAACAATGTTTTAAGGACGACGTTCATCTATAAAATCATGTATATTCTGGATTGCGAAATCAATATCGTCAGCAATAGTACGAAATATAGCTCGAACCAAGACTATTCGCTCCCTTTATCCTATCAGGACGGCGAGTTGCTGTGGACAGGGACGCAGCAAGAGCTGCTGGAGCTTGCCGTTGCCCTTCATAAAAACGGGATTATCATGTACGGCAACCGCAAGGCGCGTTTCATCGAGATCGTCCGTGCCTTGTCTTCTACATTCCATATCACGATCAACGATGTCTATGTCAAGAAAACCAGGATGCTTGACCGCAGCACGGCGGTCACACCTTTTCTGGATAAATTGAAAAAAGCCTATGAGCAAGTCGTCGAAAGACACCTGCGATAGAGAGAGCAGAGACCTGTCAAGGGCGAGAAAATCAGAAAGTTTTTCTCCGTTTGCAAAATTTCAACAGTTTATTTTTCAGTTGATTATATTTTCATACTTTACAAAAAACTTTTTGATTTTTCCCGAGAGGCATCCGGAAAAGTGTACTTTTCAGTGATTTTGTATTATACATTTGCAGCAGAAAGCGACGCATAGTGCATCGCTGCATTCAAAATCCAAATAACATGAAAAACATCCTTTTAGCCGTTGCAGTCTTCGCTGCCGCATCCGTTTCCTGCAACAAGGAGACCGAAGTCGTACCTTCCCCCAATTCTTTCACCGATGGGGCACGTATCGCACTTACGCTTACCGATGATGCCGCCGACACCCGCTCTTTCTTCGATTCGACAGCCTCGGCCGAGGCATGAGAGTCTTCGTTGTCGTCACTGTCGATTTTCGTCTTCGATAATGCCGACAACTTCGTTATTCGCCGGGATTTAACATCCAGCGAGCTGGCCGCGAAATCGGCGACATTCTCCCTACCTAAATCTCTTGCCAGCACCCCCTGTTCATTCTATGCCATAGCGAACTACGACGCCTCGTCGGCCAAGACCCGGGCGGCCCTTACGGCCCTCGTGGAGAAGTCGGCCGCCGACTATAACGGCACCTTTGCCGAGGTGTCCACCGCAGCCAAGCGTTCGGGCGGCTTCGTGATGTCGGGCATGAAATCGCAGACCGTCGGGGCCGTGAACTCCACGACCAATGTCGGCATCACGCTCAAACGCACTGTCGCTAAAGTAGCCCTCCAGACGACCATCGACCCGTCGTTCGCCGACAAATATGCCGGAACGCTTACCATCAACTCGGTAAAACTCTCCAAAGCCGCCTCGCAGTCGCTCGTCGTGGCCGGAACGCCGACACCCGGGGCCATGACCTTCAGCCACACGCAGACTCCCGCCGTGGCTTCGGGAAAATGCAATGCGCTGTTCTACTGTTTCGAGAATGGAGCTTTGCCCGCGGGCAGCCGCGTTCTGCTGGAAATTAACGCCACATACGATTCGGACGGCAGCACCTCGACTACGGACGACCGCTCGGAGGTGACCTATTCGGTCGAGTTGACGGGCAAGGCCGCGGGCGAGATTCTCCGAAACGGCTACTACCGTGTCGCGGCCAATATCACGGGCCTCGTAGGTCAGGAGTGCGCCGTATCGGTCACCGTCGCCGATTGGGAGACGCCCGTGACGCAGAACGTCGAACTGGGGGCATAGCCCTCTTGTTTTGGCAGCTCCCGTCCCTCGCGGGCGGGAGCTTTTTTCAATCCCTTTTTCAGATTTTTCCGACTATGAAAAAATATCTGTTGATACTCGCTGCCATCCTGTTGCTGTGGGGCTGTATCGCCGAGGACAGGACAGAATGTACAAATCCCCGCGGTGTCTTTGTCAGCCTGACGGTACGGCCCGAAAGGATGTCCTCCGTAACCCGCTCTGCGGATGAAACGGCCATCCGCGACCTGAACCTCTACCTTTACGACGATAACGGCAATGTTGTCCTACACCGTTACCAGACCTCTGCGACGCTGCGTTTCGAATGCCTGCCGGGCGACTACCGGATGTGCATTGCCGCCAATCTGGGCCGCGATCTGGGCGACAATCTGCTGTGGGAGGATTTCACCGTTACACACGCCGACAAGTACGATGTATTGCCTATGGCCTATGAGGGCGATATAACGATAATTCCCTCGGCAGACGGGATGCTGACGCTGCCTGCCGTCGAAGTACAACGCTGCGTGTCGAAAATCTCCTATCACATTACCGTTGCTCCGGCCGTTGCCGACATCGAACTGCGTTCCGTGCAGCTTCTTTCCGTACCGCGTTCTGTATCTGTGTTCGATATGGCGGCCGCACCGTCGGATGATCCCGACGACTATACGGATTGTCCGGAGGTGGAACTTTCCGGACAGCAGGCCGCGGGCGACTGCTATCTGCTGCCCAATATGCAAGGCGTCGTCGCTACGATTACCGACCAGCGGCAGAAGAACCCGGAAAATGCCCCTGCAAATGCCTCGTATCTGCTGATCCGCGCCGTGCGCGGGTCGAAAATATTGGCTTATTATATTTACCTCGGAGGAAACAACACCTCGGATTTCAATGTCCGGGCCAACGCGCATTACCGGCTCAATATCTCGATCTTGGGCGACAGCGAGGTCGATACCCGCATTAGCAGCTATGCCGTCAATGTGCATGATACCTACGAAGAAAACTCGGTCGGCGGATATTGCACCTACAATCCGTTTCAGATGCTCGCTGTGGAGATCGACGGGAGTCCCGCACCTCTGACGCTTCGGGGACGTATCGGTGTCGCGCAGGGCAACGCCGGAGCATTCTGTCTGAACGGCTCTCCCGTAGGCGAAGGCCGCGACCTTACGCTTCCGGAACAGCCCGGCCCCAATGTCTTCGGCGTGAACTACGCTCCGGGAATCTATACGACGGTCAATTCGCAGGTGGTCTATACCGTCACGGTCGAGGATGATGCGGGATTTGCACAGTCGTTCGACATCGGACACCGCTTCGCCAACCGCCTCGACGTATATATTCACCCCGCGACGGCTGAAAACGGAAACGGTACGGTAACCGTCGCCGGAGCGTTGTATGACGCTGAAACTTCTTCCCTGACGCACGACCGGGTCGTCCTGTGCCATGAAAAGGGATGCACGCTGACTGCCGTACCCGAAGCCGGATACCGCTTCGAGGGATGGTATTCGGCAGCCGACTACAAGACACGGCTTTCGACCTCGGCTTCGTATGCCTACATTCCGACCTCGCCTGAAGCCGCGATCTTCCCGAAATTCACGGTCAATACCCGGCCGCTCGACGACGGGGGCACGGCCAACTGTTACATCGCGCCGGAGCTTTTACACGACTATTCGTTCGATGCCACGGTGCAGGGCAACGGCTGCGCGACGCTCAACATCACGCCGCAGCGGCTTTCGGGAGCCTATGCACGGTTGATCTGGGAGACCGGGACGCAGGCCAACAGCGTGATCTCCTCGCTGAACTATGACGGCAGCCGCATTCGCTTTCGCACCGGGACGCAGCAGGGAAACGCCCTTATCGGCCTGTTCAACGCCGGGGGTGAGTGCGTTTGGTCGTGGCACATCTGGGTTGCAAACTACGATCCGGAGTCGTCAGCGCAGAAATACAGCTCCGGAGACATCTTCATGGACCGGAATCTGGGGACCGTCGGAACCGACTATACGAAAGTCACGGCCTGCGGACTCTACTACCAGTGGGGCCGCAAGGATCCGTTCCCGTATCCGGCCTCGTTTACGAACAATGCCAGACCCGCCTCATTCATCTATCACGACAACTACGCATACGGAACGATCCGTCCCGAAGATCATGACGCACGGGAGGTGATGAGCGTGGAATGGGCGACACAGCATCCCACGACCTTTATCCATAAGGCCGACTACGAAGTTGACGAGCCCGAAGAGGATGTTTTGGATTGGCTCTTCCGGAGTCATCACAACCTTTGGGGAAACACCACCGAACAGGGATACGACGTGAGCAAGGTCTGCCGTAAGACCATCTACGATCCCTGTCCTCCCGGATGGCGGGTTCCCGACGCCTGCGACTTCGAAGGGATCGCCATGTCGCAAACACAGCTTCCGTACTGCGTGAATATCGTGTACGGCGGGACGAAAACAGTGCGCTATCCCGCGGGCGGAACGTTCGACGGCGACAGCTACTCCGGTGCCGGGACATACGGGCAGGTTTATACCAATACGCCTTACTTCTGGAACTTCGACTACGGAGCGTCGTTCTTCGACGGCGTATCCTGCACCTCGATCTATCTGGCAGGAACACGCCGCACGACGAGCGAACTGCGCTGTCAGGCCAATCCCGTGCGATGTATCAAAGAATAACGAATCGTGTTCCAATGAAAAAGCCAAAAATCATTCTGGTCGTGCTGCTGACCGCGGCTTTGTGGGGAGCACCCTACAAAGCTGCGTCGCAGATCTTCGCCGTAAGGGCCAACGCTCTTGCGGCATGCAGCGGGACGCTGAACGTCGGGGTCGAAACGGCCCTGACGGACAACTGGTCGCTGGAGCTGTCCGGCTACTGGAATCCGGTGCAAACCGCATCCCTTTCGATGAACTTCCATGCCGTGCAGCTCGGCTCCCGCTACTGGTTCTACGAATCCTTCGTCGGGCACTTTCTCGGGCAGCACCTCACTTATGCCGACTACGACCTCGGAAGCCGGACAAAACGCTATAAGGGCAATGCCTATGGCCTCGGTGTCAGCTACGGGTATGCGTGGATGCTCTCGAAACGCTGGAATATCGCCGTAGAGGCAGGAGTCGGGCTTTACCGCACGAAGGACACACGCCGCGACCCGACCGTCTCTGACTGGGAGGATGAATACATCTACCGTTACCGACGCTGGACGCTGGCGCCGACAAAACTGGAAGTCTCATTCTCTTATATCTTTTAGCCATGAAGATATGCAATAAGATATTGCAGACAGGTCTGCTGTCGGCAGCGCTCGGAAGCCTGTTCGGCTGCTCGGTAGCCGGACGGCTTCAGCGGCAGCAGGCGACGGCCCGTCTGGCGCAACTTACCCGCGCCGAGCGGCAGGAGCGGCAGCAGGACTCCCGCCCGCAGGTCGTAAAACTCCAGCGTGACAGCAATACGTTCTATCTCACCCCGGTCGATACGCTTGCCGACGGAGAACGCGTGATGGCGCTTCAGATCGAGCAGGTGACGGTCGTGGCGAAGATGCGGTCTATTCCCGAACGCAATGGGCGCGTCATACTGGATTTCATCGTGACGCTGCCCAGGCAGTTGTTGGGCAAGAGCCGCAGCGTGGTCATTACACCCATTCTGCACAAACCCGACGAATCCGTGGCGCTCGAAGATCTGGTGATCCGCGGCGGACGCTTCTCGCTGCTGCAAGAGCGCGACTACTGGCAGTACGAAACCTATGTCGAACGCTTCCGCCCCGATACCGTGGGGCGCGAGGCGGCCTTCAACCGCTTCGTGAAGTTTCCCTATCCCGAAGACGTCCGGCTCGACTCACTGGTTGAAGGTCGGAGTACCGTCACGTACTATTACTCGCAGGAGGTGAAGACCGATGAGACCTCGAAGAAGATGCTCGTAACGCTTCAAGGACAGGTCTTGGCTGTGGACGACAGCGCCTACCGGCTGCCGCCGTCCGATACGTTGAGCTACGTCGTATCTTCGATGCTCTCCTTCGTAGATACTATGCCGCGTTACCGTATCAAGGTCATCGACAAGTTCGTGACCGTCGAAGACCGCAACTACATTCAGTTCTTCGTGGGCGATACCCGCGTGGTCGATACGCTGGGCGACAACCGGCGGCAGTTGGACAAGATCACCGGCCTGATGCGGCAGATCGTCGAACAGCAGGAGTTCTGGGTCGATACCATCACGCTGACAGCAGCATCGTCTCCGGAGGGAGCCTACGCCTTCAACGAACGTCTTTCGCAAGGAAGGGCCGCGGCGCTCAAACGCTACCTCGTCCGCCGATACGGCAGGAGCATTGACACGATGCTGACCGTGCGGTGGGTGGCCGAAGACTGGGCGGAGCTGACAAACCGCATCCGAACAGACCGGGAGATCGTAAACCGTGACGCTATTCTGGAGCTGATCGCCGAGGAAAAGAATCCCGACCGGCGGGAGCAAGCCATCCGGCAACAGTTTTCGAAAGAGTATGCCTATATCCGTTCGGTGATCTATCCGCAGCTGCGGGCCGTGAATTTCCGCTACAACCTGCGGCGCAAAGGGATGGTAAAGGATACGATTCACACCACGGAGTTGGATACCACCTATACCCGTGGTGTGGAGCTGTTGCAAAAACGCAAATACGCCAAAGCCTTGTACATTCTCAACGACTACAACGACCGTAATACCGTCGTGGCGCATTTGTCGCTGGATCACAACGAGCGGGCATTGGAACTGCTGGCAATGATGCCGAAGGATGCCGTGACGGAGTACCTGCGGGCCATCGCCTGCTCGCGTTTGGGCCGCAAGGCCGAAGGGCGGGAACATTTCTTCGAAGCATGCCGCTTGGACGGGCGTATGGAATATCGGGGCAATCTCGATCCGGAGATTGCTGAACTCTTAAAAGAATAGCCATGCGGATCGGACTGGTGGATGTGGACGGGCACAACTTCCCGAACCTCGCGCTGATGAAGCTCTCGGCATGGCACAAGTGCCGGGACGATACGGTGGAGTTCGCCGACCCCGAGACGGGTCGTTACGACAAGGTCTATATGTCGAAGGTCTTTACCTTTTCTCGGGATTGCACCGACCGTTACGATTGCGAGGTCGTGCGTGCCGGGACGGGTTACAGGGACTATGCGACGATTCTTCCCGAAGAGATCGAACATATATGCCCGGATTACTCGCTTTATGGGGTCAAGGAAGCCTATGGGTTTCTGACGCGCGGATGCGTGAACCGCTGTTCGTGGTGCGTCGTGCCCCATAAGGAAGGTGAAGTCCGGGCACACGCTGACATCGAAGAGTTTCTCGACGGGCATAAGCATGCTGTACTGCTCGACAACAATGTCTTGGCTTCGGAGTGGGGACTTATGCAGATCGAGAAGATCGTCCGCATGGGCATCCGGGTAGATTTCAACCAAGGGCTCGATGCCCGGCGTATCGCCCGCACGCCGGGGATTGCCGCATTGCTCGCACGGGTCAAATGGATACGTTTTCTGCGCATGGCCTATGACAGCCGTGCCATGCAGGATGACGTTCATAAAGCCATAGAACTCCTCCGTAAGCACGGCGTTCCGGCCCGGAGACTATTTTTCTATGTGCTGATAAGGGATGACACCGAAGATGCGCTCGGACGTATCCGGGAGCTGAAAGCGTTGGGGTGTCAGCCTTTCGCGCAGCCGTACCGGGATTTCGAACACGAGGGGAAACCCTCGCGGGAGCAATGGCGGCTGGCCTACTGGTGCAACCGCAAGCCGCTGTTCTACTCCGTGGATTATGAGGAATACCGAAAAAAACGAACTTAACAATCGAACTTATGAACAGACTGAAAATCAAATACGCCGTCGCGTACGGCTTTCTTGCAGCAACGGCGGTCGTACTTATCGCATCGCTATTTACGGGCTGCCATGTCTATGAACACGAAGAGGTGGAAATTATCCGCTGTCCGGTGATTGAAGCCGATACCATCGACATCCCCGGCTGGGATAAGGAAATCGTAACTCCCTAATTTCAACAGCTGTTACAATGAAAAAAGTTGCATTCTGGCTGCCGGGCATACTTTCGATGCTCGCTGCTTGTACCGAAGCGGTAGAGACACCGGCTCCGGCACCCGAAAAACCATTACCCGTCAGGGTCGAACTGCATCTGACGACCGAGCAACAGCAGGCCGTCACCCGCGCAATGGACGAAAATAGCATTCGGGATGTAAATTTGTATCTATACGGAGATACAGAATATCATTTTTATTTCCCCTCCGTTTCCTCGCCGCTGGTGTTCAACGTCCTTCCCGGCAATTATCAGAGCTATGCGATTGCGAACGCCGGGCAGGATCTGGGGGATAAAAATGCGTTCAAGATCCAGTTTTACGAAACGGCAGTGGACGTGATGGAGTCTTCGGACGCTATCCCGATGACGGATCGGGGAACATTGGCCGTCGATGGCGCTGGCCGGTGTACCCCCTCATCGCTTCGCGTAACGCGCAGTGCGGCGAAGATTGCCTATACCATCGAGGTCGCCGACGCCGTCGCACCGTCGCTCAGTCTTCGCTCGGTGCAGTTCTGCAATCTGCCGCGGACGATACGTCCCTTCGATTCGGGCAGTATTTCTTCGACGGTCGAGGCGAACTACTATGACGGCGAGGCGATGCCTGTCGGCAATGAACGGAGAACCGCGGGTACAGCGTATCTTTTCGAGAACTTGCAGGGCTCGGTAGACACGATCACCGACCAGAAGGACAAGTGCCCTGAAAATGCTCCGTCCTGTGCCACCTACCTGCGGATTCTCGCGGAACGAAGTGCGGACAAAGCCCTTGTCGAATACATCGTTTATCCGGGTGAAAATAACACGTCGGATTTCAATGTCCGCCGAAACACGTGACATAATCTGGAGCTTGTTATCATGGGCGAAAATGAGATCGACAACCGGGTTCTCGTCTACGACGGTCTGTATTACGGAACGGCGAACTGCCATATCTGCACCGGCGATCAGGTTACGTTCGATGTTACCCCGTATCGCACGTCCCGCAGCCGCAATTACGCCTATCTGGGAATCGAGGCGGGCGATGAATACGCTCCGGCATCCGCCGGGCTGCTGTGGCAGGACAACAAGATCATTACAGGATTCACGCTTGCGGACAACCGTCTTACGGTGCACACGAACGGTCAGCGGGGCAATGCGCTCGTCGCGGTGTACGATGCCGGCGGGACGATTCTCTGGAGCTGGCATATATGGTGCCTGCCCAACGATCGGCCGCAGGACGACCGGTATACAAACCGAGCGGGCGAACAGTTCCTTGTCATGGATCGGAATCTGGGAGCCATCGGTACGGATTTGAAAACCCGCTACGGACTGGTCTACACATGGGGGCGCAAAGATCCCTTTACGTCGAACGAGGTCTACAACGCCGCAGGACGTAAGGATCGGTTCATAAACCATTGGCCGACAATCTACACCTCGAACGAATCCGAAGCCAAAACATACGATCTGACCTATATGACCCGGCACCCGACGACGTATGTCTATACGGGGTGGTACGCCAAACTTTATACCTATTACGACAATGCCCTTTGGGGCGATCCCGCGCCTGTGAACACTTACGGTTGGGCGAGTGTGAAAAGCGTGCATGACCCCTGCCCCGAAGGATACCGGCTGCCGAGCCGTTATACATGGACGGCTTTCGAGAATTACGTTTTTCCCGGAGAACCTTATGTGGTCGGAGCGTTCGACAACGGCTATTGGTTCCAGCGCTTCAGGGGAGATACGAAGGGGACGTTTTATCCCGTACCAGTCGGGAACGACGATTTTTGGCTGGATCGTGACGGCGTTGCCGTCATGCTGACCGGAGCGGCGTCCGAACCGACATCCGCTACGCCGTATCCGACCGTCTATTTCAAATTCGAGATCAACAGCGGGTGGACGAACTTCGAAGGCGGAAAAGGCAAAGGGCTGGTGCGTTGTGTCAGGGAATAGATATTATTTCCGATTCTGTCTTGTAAAATCCTCTGAAATTTACCGTTCATGTCCCGAATCGCAGATTTTTTAGACCGCCTCATGAGGCGCAAGGTTCCGGCGAGTGTTTTCGTTACGATGAATCCGCAGATGCAGGCCGTGCGTATCGCCGTCCGAGAAAACGGACGTCAGTCTTTCGAAGATTATATACGCGAACAGGTTGCCGCCTGCTCCCGTTCATCGGTCGTTCCCGACCACACGCTGCTGCATCTGACCTTTCCCGACAGCAAAGCGATTCCGTCGCGCCGAAGTACGACGAACGAGTATTTTTACGGGAAGCTGGCTCCGGCTTTTATCCGGCAGGATATACACCCCGAGCCGGCCGTTTCACTCCGGGATGCGGCTTTCGCACTCTCGAAAGGTCTTTCGCCCCTCTCTCCGGCAGGGCGGCGGGAACAGCTGATGCGCGATTCCGAATACCGGAGATTTACGATGCATTGTGCCCGTACGGCGCCCGACGATGCACCGCTCTATCGGGCTGTAACCTCTTCGCAGGGAACTTATCTCTTCAGCGATACGCCCAAGGGCCGGCGGGCCATGTACTGCTATATGCAATACATGACGGATCGTTTCTTCGGAATGCGAACTGATGCAGATACGCTGAAAATCTATGAATTGAAACATTTGCCGCCCCGAATCTCCGCGATGGCGGACAAGTGTATCGACAAATTCGTGAAAAGCGACCTGAAAAGCGAGTATCCGGGACTGGAAAAATCCCGGTACAGCTTTACCGAGGAGAAGCGGATTCCGACATCGGTACTTTCGGAAGGCGTATGTTCGGCAGCATATTCCATATCGCCGTGCTACGAGGACTTCGAGAGGTTCGTTGCCGGGAACCGGACACAGGTATCGTCAGGCAATCACGATCTCGCAACGCTGTTGTATATCGCGGAAAACGGGTACGCCGCATCTGTAGCCGACGACGGGTTGCATCGTTTCAGACATCGGGAGTTCTTCTCCGAGGTGGCGTCGAAACTCCGGGATTGCGACCGGGCGCGTATGGGAAACCGGCAATCGACGCACGACTTCGGGTACGGTGCCTTGCAGCAGCAGGCCCGTGAAATCGCAGCGGGTATTCTTCGCACGGAATACAACATTCAGAACGGGAGATTCCTGACGGAATACAAAGAGTCATCGCCGGATGCGAAACAGCATGTTTCCCTGCCCGGAACGGGCACCGTAACCAAAAGGCGGGAAACGGAACGCAGGCTGCGGCATTCCCGTCCTGTCAGCGGCAAACGTGCCGCAATAAAAATGTAACGAATATGCGGGAAGACCGGATACGAAGTATTTACCTGACGCTCGACTGAACGCTGCATGCCGTACGTTTCGCTGTCGGAACAAACGGCGAAGAGGGTTTCAGGCATCACATCTCCGAAGAGTTGAAAAAGACAACACCCGGACGGGCGCTCGAAAACCTGTTCTATCTGCAATACGATCTGCCTCCGGAAGCATCCTTCCATGCGACGACGGAAGAAGCGAAGCGGCCCGATGAACTATACATGCGGAAATTATTGCCGGAATTGACTCGTCTGAAGTTACAGCCCCGTCATGTCGTGGCGAATGACGAGGCGTATTATGCGGTGATGAAAGGCGTAATGCTCTTTACACCGGAAGCAGAAAAGCTGATGCTGACGGAGGATTACTTTTCGGCACGACGGCAAATCCGGCTGTGTGCACCGGATTTGAAACGACGAAATGAAACACGACGGCATCCGATGCCGGTGCTTAAATTATACTAAATACTAATTCATAAAACATTCGACTTACCTTAGATTTGCATCTGGGGGGGGAATAAAATAGAAAGGATAAATTTGTGATGCCAAGAAAGGAAGCAGGAAGTGCACCAGTTTCGATTAAGGAGAATATAAGCTTCATTTCCATAAGCGGACTTCCTGCTTGTTTGAACCCAGACCCAAATAGTAGGTTAACATCCATTGTTAAGGTAATTAGGTTAAGTTCAAGACCTTTCAGGTAGAAATTCTTAAAAGACAGAAACGTGGAAAATTTTTATTTTATCGGCGTGGACATTTCGAAAAAGAAACTGGACTTCTGTGTGATGTTCGAGGGAAAGGTTGTGCATGAAGAGGAAACAGCGAATCATCAGAATGCCATTATGTCATTGATACGTCATTTGGCGAAAGATTATGGGATAGACGGCAGTCGTATGCTTATCTGTGCGGAACATACGGGACAATACACTTTCCCTTTGGCTTGTGCCTGCAAAGCAGCGGAATGCAAGTTGTGGCTTGAAAACCCTGCTGAAATCAAATATTCCTCCGGTATTCAACGAGGAAAGAACGACAAGGTGGATGCCAAACGCATCGCTGTCTATGCCAGCCGGTTTCAAGACAAGGTTCAATACTATGAGCGCCCCTCGGAGGATATTGAAAGATTAAAACAGCTCGAATCAGAACGTAGCCTGTATGTGACAGATTTAGCTAAATACAAGGGGCAGTTGAAGGACCAGAGGGAATACATTGTACGAACGAAAGGTGAAGCGTTTGACGGCTTTGATGGAGAACTTGGAGCAAGCCATACAAGCCATTACGAACGAAATGGATGAGGTGATAACCTCCTGTCCGGTACTGTTTCGTCAGATGGAGCTGTTGATGTCCATAGATGGAGTAGGGCGTGTGGTGGCAACCAACATGATAATCACGACGGAGGCCTTTACTCGCTTCGATGATCCGAGAAAGTTCAACTGTTATGCCGGGGTTGCCCCTTTCTCTTATTCTTCCGGAACTTCCCAGCAATCGAAAGCAAGAGTATCGCACAGGGCCGACAAAGTAATGAAAAGACTGTTGCATATGGCTGCTATAGCTGTAACACATCGGAATGGAGGAGAACTGAAGAGGTATTATGACAGAAAAGTTGCCGAAGGAAAGAACAAAATGTCCGTAATAAATGCGTTACGAGCAAAAATCGTGGCCAGAATGTTTGCGGTCATCAAAAGAAATGAGTTGTATAAACCTATTTTATCGTAAATAATTTGCAAAAATCATAGTAGTATGGAAGTAACCATGATGGAACACGACGCTTATCTGGAACTGAGAAGGCGTCTGTGCGGCCTGTCGGTCGCCGTAACGGAATTGTATCGTAAGGTAGCCCCGCCCACACGGGAGAAATGGCTCAGCACGCAGGAAGTATGCGAGGCGCTGCATATCTCGCAGCGGGCTTTGCAGAATTATCGCGATCGGGGAATCATCCCGTATTCCACGATAGGTTCCAAATTCTATTACCGGGAGACCGACGTCGAACGCGTCATCCGCGAAGCTCTGATCCGCAGATAGTATGTCGGACATTATTACGAAGCGATCCGAAGAGTTCAAGGAACTGACGGATTGGATGGTGCAAACCACGTGCGAAATCGAAACGGCCATGAAACATTTGCGGCCGACGATCGGTCAGGAGCATTATCTGACCGGAGATGAGATTTGCAGACGCTTCCATGTGTGCAAACGGACGTTGCAGACCTTGCGGGATACGAAAGCGATTCCCTATACGACGCTCGGCGGGAAAATCCTCTATCCCGAATCCGGTATCTTCGAGGTGCTGAAGAAAAACTACCGCGACTTCCGGCCCTGGAATAAGTAAACGAACGGCGACCAGACTGATCTGGTCGCCGTTCGTTTAGGGTTAAGCCTCTTTGGAAAGCAGCCGGGTCGTAGGCTGTGTGAGTTCATACAGATTACCGATGCGCTGCGTAAGAAGACGTACGTCGTCCTTCATCTTGTTGGCGGTTAATTTGGCGTAGATTTGAGTCGTCGTAATCTGCTTATGTCCGAGCATTTCCGAAACGGTTTCGATAGGTACTCCTTTCTCCAGCGTGACCGTCGTTCCGAACGTATGCCGACCGATGTGCGTCGATAGGTTTTTGGTAATGCCGCATTTTTGGGCAATACGTTTTATCGTTGTACACATACTTTTCCGATCTTTCACGGGAAAGACCCGCGTTTCGTCGATTTTACCCGGATACCCTTTATATCGTTCGATAAGCTCTTGCGCAATGGGCAGCAACATGATGTGATAAGGCGTACCGGTCTTCTGACGGCGATTGTAGATATATTGTTCTCCCGTCGGAGTTGTTACGATATGATCGTAAGTCAGATTCTTCAGATCTATATAAGCAAGTCCGGTGAAACAACAGAAAATAAACATATCCCGCACGGCCCGCTGCCGATGATAACGCAATTCTATATCCATAAGCCGTTGTATTTCTTCGTCGGACAGGAACATGCGGGGCTTATAATCCGGTGCACATTTGAACGCCAGAAAGGGATGACGGTCTATCCAGCCTTGCTCAACGGCTACATATAAAACACATTTCAACGTCTGGGTGCGTTTGAAAGCCGTTGTCTTGCCGCAATGTCCGTCTGAGAGCATCCATGCGTAATATCTTTCGATGAACGTGACATCCAACTCCTTCAAAGTCACATCTTCCAGTTTTTTCAGAACCAGATACCGCATCAGGCAACGGCGCTCTTCCATCAGCCTATCGTAAGTACGTTGCGCTCTGTCACGTCCGATTCTCGCTTTTATAGAATCGGCATGGTAGTCGAAAGCTGCGATAAGCGTTTTATATCGGTCGCCGAAACCATGGTAAGCATTCTTGACCTTATTGGCCGTGACATACGCATCACGGTCACTGATCGACTGATAATGTTTGGTGATTTGAGCCTTGATGTTTTCAAGCATCTGGTGAATTTCGCGCGAAAGCGTATTTCGTTGCGATTTCAGATAATTGGTTTTCTCATCCCATAGCGCCGGGTCGATATTCAACTTGCAACTGAAACCGGCTTGCGTGCCGTTAACCGTGATGCGGCCCATGACCGGAACTTTCCCGTCTTTCGAGATTTTATCCTTTTTCAGATAAAACAGAACTTTGAACGTACTTTTCATAACTCAACAATTTTTAATGTGACAAAGGTATCGGTCGTTGAGTTCTCAAGAATTACGTATATTTGCGCAAGAAATTGTAATTCAGTCGCATATATGCTATTATAAAGCAATTCGACGGGGTTACGATTTGGTAACGAAACTCCCGTCGAATTCTACTTTTAATAGCCTTTGCATCCGAAATCCGTGTAAATAACGGAATTTTAATATATTGATTTTCCGCTATTTACATTTTGTCTATTCCAATTATAAAAAAACACTCATCCCCGTCGGGGAGGGGCTTTTTTTACCAAATGTTAACTTTCGCCCGGCCGGAAGCGAGTTTTTTTGCACTCCAAAAAACGAATGCGATGAAAGACAGTATTGATTTCGGCAGCATGGAGATTCCGAAGCTTTTTCGGAAACTGCTGATCCCCACCGTTCTGGGAATGGTTTTCTCGGCTGTTTTCGTGATCACGGACGGAATTTTCGTGGGACGCGGCATCGGCAGCGACGCGCTGGCCGCCGTCAACATCACCGCGCCGCTGTTCCTCATCAGCACGGGTGTCGGACTGATGTTCGGCGTCGGGGCGTCGGTCGTGGCGTCGATCCACCTTGCGCAGGGGAAGGTCAAGGCGGCGCGCATCAACGTCACGCAGGCCGTTGCGGTGTCGTCGCTCCTTCTGGCGGCGTACAGCTTCCTGATCACTTCCTGCGCCCGTGAGGTGGCCCTGCTGCTGGGCAGCTCCGAACGGCTCCTTCCGCTGGCCGTGGAGTACATGCACTGGTTCGCGCCGTTCCTGCCCTTCAGCGCGCTGTTAAGCTCGGGCATGTTCTTCATCCGGCTCGACGGGTCGCCCAACTACGCGATGCTTTGCAACGCCGTTCCGGCGGTCATCAACATCGTGCTGGACTACGTTTTCATCTTCATCCTCGGCTGGGGCATGACGGGCGCGGCGCTGGCCACGAGCCTCGGTTATATCGTGGGTGCGGGGATGATCCTCGGCTACCTGGGACGCCGCCGCAACGTCGTGCGCCTGTGCCGTGTGAAGACGAGCCGCAAGAGCATGCGCCTGATCCTCCGCAATGTGGGCTACATGTGCCGGCTGGGGCTTTCGACCTTCCTCTGCGAGGGGGCCATCGCCATGATGATGTTCGCCGGGAACTACGTTTTCATCCGCTATCTGGGCGAGGACGGCGTGGCGGCGTTCAGCATCGCCTGCTACTTTTTCCCGATCATCTTCATGGTCTACAACGCCATCGGGCAGTCGGCCCAGCCGATTTTGAGCTACAATTTCGGTGCGGGAAACGGCGCGCGCGTGCGCAAGGCCTTCCGGTTGGCGCTCCTGACGGCCGTGGCGGCTGGACTGGGGTTCTTCGGTCTTACGGCGCTGTTCAGCCGCTGGATCGTGGCCATGTTCATCGACAGCTCCTGCCCCGCCTGTGCGATTGCCGTCCGGGGGCTTCCGTTGTTCGCTTCGGGATTCGTTTTCTTTGCGGTGAACATCGTCTCGATCGGCTATTTCCAGAGCGTCGAGCGGCCCCGTCCGGCGATGGCCGTGACCGTCCTGCGGGGATTCGTCTTCATGGCGGCGTGTTTCTTCGGCCTGCCCCTGCTGTTGGGTGTGGAGGGCATCTGGCTGGCCGTGCCGCTGGCCGAGGCGCTCACCTTCGCGGTCGTTGCGGCGATTTACGGGCGGACCCGCTTAAAAAGCGCGTTTTAGGAGGGTCGCAGCGTGGCTTTGCCGCTGAAACGAAACCGGAAATTTGTTTTTTGTGCTATCTTTACGGCCTCAAACCTGTAAGGCATGGAGGCGTTTATCGAGAAATTCAGCAGGAAATACAACCTGCCCGCGGCGGACTGCCTGCGGCTGATCGGGCTGATGGAACGGCGCGTGTTCCGCAAGGGGGAGTGCGTCGTCCGTCAGGGCGAGCGGAATTCCGATTTCTACGTCGTGAGCCGCGGCATCTGGCTGGGGCACTATCTCGACGACGGCGCGGATGTTTCGGTCTGGTTCGCCGGCGAGGGCGAGGCGCTCTTTTCGACGTGGGGCTACGTGGGCAACGAGGTTTCGAAAATCTCCATCGAGGCGATGTGCGACGCCGAACTTTACGGCATCTCCAAAGCCGACCTGGAGGCCTTTTTCGCCCGATCGGCCGGAGCGGCCAATTTCGGGAGGAGGCTTTTCGAGGAGCAGTTCCTGGCGCTCGAAAACTGGATGCTCTCGGGCGGCGCTCCGCGGGCCGAGGAGCGCTACCGGACGCTGATGGAGGAAAGCCCCGAACTGCTGCAATACGTGCCGCTGAAGCACATCGCCTCCTACCTCTGGATCACGCCGCAGTCGTTGAGCCGCATCCGGGCCAAACTGGGGAAGAAAAAGGGTTGACCATTTCCGGTCAACCCTTTTTTTCGGCATCCGACGGCTGCCACCCGCCCCCGAGGGCCTTGTACAACCCCACGAGCGCGAGGTGCTCGTTGCGCACCGCCTTGCTCTCCTCGACCTGTGCGTCGAAGAACTTCCGCTGGGCGTCGAGCACGTCGATGTAGCGGATCACGCCGTTGATATACTGCAATTTGGCCAGCACGACGTATTGCCGGGCCGCCTCCTTGAGGTTGAATTTCAGTTCGGCCGTCCTGCGCATGTTGCGGTAGGCCGTCACGGCGTCGTTCACTTCGCGGAAAACCTCCAGCACTTTCTGTTCGTAGGCCAGCCGCGCCTGGTCGTAGGCCGCCAGCGCCGCGCGGTATTTCGCACGCTTCGATCCGAAGGCGAACAGCGGCGCGGTGAGGTTGCCGGCGGCGTAGGAGAAGGGCGAATTGATCAGTCCCTTGAGCGCGTCGTTTTCGAGCCCTCCCGTCAGCGAGATCGTCAGCCGCGGGAACCGGTCGGCATAGGCCATGCCCGCCGAGGCCATCGCCGCCTTGAGGTTCTGCTCGGCCTGCCGCACGTCGGGACGGCGTTGCAGCAGCGTCGAAGGAAGGCCCACGGGCAGCGAGTCGGGCATCCGGACGTTCATGTCCATCTTCGAGCGCGCCACGCGCGAGGGATAGTCGCCCGCGAGCACCGAAATCTGGTTCTCCTTCTGGGCGATGCGCAGTTCGAGGTCGGGAATCAGCGCCGAGGCGCTCGCCAGCTCGACCTTCGCCTGCTGGTAGGCCGTTTCGGAGGTCAGCCCTCCTTCGAAACGCAGTTTCGCCTGACGCACGCTCTCCTCGCGGGTCTCCACCGTGCGGCGTACGACGCCCAGTTCGTGGTCCAGAGCCACCAGCTCGAAGTAGGCCGTGGCGACCTCCGCCACGAGCGTCATCTGCATGGCGCGCGCCGCCTCGACCGAGGCGAGGTATTCGGCCGCGCCCTTGCGCTTGGCCCAGCGCAGGTTGCCCCACAGGTCGGCCTCCCAACTCAAGGTGGCTTTCACGTCGAACTCGGCGTCGCCCTTGTGCGCTTCGCCGTAGTAGTCGTTGGTCTCGTAGTCGGCAGCGGCCAGCCCGCCCAGCGACGGCAGCCGGGCCGCCTTGCTTACGCGGTAAAGCTCCTCCAGCTGGCGGATGCGCGCTTCGGCCGAGAGCATGTTGCGGTTGCGGTCGAGCGTGCGGCCGATCAGCCGGCAGAGCGTCGTGTCGGTGTAGACCTCCCACCACTTCCGGTCGCTCAGCGTCAGCGTGTCGCTCTGCCCGGCGACGATCTCCGCGGGCATGTCGAGCTGCGGAGCCTTGCACTTCTTCTGCACGGAGCAGCTTCCCGCCGCGAGCAGCAGAAGCACTCCGAGGAGATATGTTGCGCTTCGTTTCATCGTGTTGTCCATTTTTCTTTCAGTTTGTAAACCCAGACGAAGAAGAGCGGTACGAAGACGATGCCCACGGTGATCGCCACGAGCATGCCGAAGAAAACGCCCGTGCCGATGCCCTGGCGGCTGGCCGACCCGGGTCCGCTGGCGAAGACCAGCGGTAGCATGCCGAGGATAAAGGCCAGCGAGGTCATGACGATGGGCCGGAAGCGCAGGCGCGCGGCCAGGATGACGGCCGTGAGGATGTCGCGGCCCTTTTCGACCTCGTCCTTGGCGAACTCGACGATCAGGATGGCGTTCTTGGCCACCAGACCCACCAGCATCACCAGTCCGATTTGGAAATAGATGTTGTTCTCCAGTCCGCAGGCCCAGTTGCCCAGGTAGGCGCCGATGCCGGCGATCGGCAGCGAGAGGATCACCGCCACGGGGATCAGCCAGCTCTCGTACTGCGCCGCGAGGAACAGGAAGACGAAGAGGAAGGCCAGCGCCAGCACGTAGCCCGTCTGGCCGCTGACGTGCTTTTCCTGATAGGAAAGTCCGCTCCACTCGACGCCGATCGTCGACGGCAGGTGGCGGCGTGCGATCTGTTCGAGTATGGCCATGGCCTGCCCCGAACTGTATCCCTGCGCCGCCTCGCCCGAGATGGTCGCCGCGTTGAACATGTTGAAGCGGCGGATCGTGCCCGGTCCCGTGGTGTAGGAGGTCGTGCCGAGCGCCGTGATGGGAATCATCGCCTTGTCGGCGCCCCGGACGAAGAACAGCCCGAGGTTTTCCCGCTGCGCCCGGTACGGGGCTTCGGCCTGGATATAGACGCGGTAGATGCGGTTGAACATGTTGAAGTCGTTGACGTAGACCGATCCGGTGAAGGTCTTCATCGTCGAGAAGATGTCGGCCATCGGGACGCCGAGCATCTGGGCCTTGTCGCGGTCCACGTCGAAATAGAGCTGCGGGATGTCGCTCTGCATCGACGACGAGAGTCCCGTCAGCTCCTTGCGCTTCGAGGCGTAGTGCAGCAGCGTGTCCACGGCCCGCTGAAGGTCGCCGTACGAGGCGTTGCCGCGGGCTTCGAGCACCATTTCGAACCCGCCCGAGGCGCCCAGTCCCGGAATGACGGGCGGCGTCGAGAGGTAGACCTTGCTTTCGGGATAACGGCGCATCTCCTCGCGGATGTCGTTCATCAGCCGGCGGATGTTCGAACTTTTGCGCTCCTCCCACGGTTTGAGGATCACCGTCAACTGGCTGCGTGACTGGTTGGTGCCCACGCGGGGGCTTGATCCGGTGACGTTGAGCACATATTCCACGTCTTCGAGCGACATCAGGTACTTCATGGCGCGGTCTGTCACGCGGCGCGTGCGTTCGAGCGTGGCTCCTTCCGGAAGTTCCAGCTCGACGGTGAAATAGCCCTGGTCCTCCTGCGGCATGAAGCTCTGGGGTACGATCTTGTTGAGCGCCCACAGCGCCACGAGAGTCAGTCCGAACAGCGCCAGCATGCGTTTCGAGTGGCGCACGCCGCCGCGGATCATCCGCTCGTAGAACTTCGTTCCGCTGCCCAGCCAGATGTTGATGCGGCGGAAGAGGCGGTTTTTCCGCTTGCCCGAATCGGGACGCAGGATCAGGGCGCAGAGGGCCGGCGAGAGGGTCAGGGCCACGAACGTCGAGATCAGCACCGACACGGCGATCGTGATGGTGAACTGGCGGTAGAGCTGGCCGGTGATGCCCGAAAGGAAGCTCACGGGAACGAACACGGCGCACAGCACCAGCGATGTGGCGATGATGGCGCTGCCCAGTCCGCTCATGGCCTTTTTCGTGGCTTCGTAGGGCGATAGCCCCTCCTCGTTCATAATGCGCTCGACGGCCTCCACCACCACGATGGCGTCGTCCACGACGATGCCGATGGCCAGGATCAGGCCCAGCAGGGTCATCATGTTGAGCGAGAATCCGAATGCCAGCATCACGCCGAACGTACCGATCAGCGAGATCGGCACGGCGATGGTCGGGATGAGCGTCGCGCGCCAGTTTTGCAGCGAGAGGAAAACCACGAGGATCACCAGCAGCAGGGCTTCGAACAGTGTGTGGTAGACCTCCCTGATCGACTGCGAGATGTAGGAGGTCATGTCGAACGGTATCTTGTAGGAGATGCCTTCGGGGAAGCTGCGGCTGATCTCCTCCATCGTCTCGCGCACCGAGCGCGCCACCTCCATGGCGTTGGCGCCCGGCAGCATGTTGATGTTCATCACGGCCGCATTGCCGCCGTTGATGCCGCTCTCGGTGCTGTACGACGAGGCTTCGAGCGAGATGCGCGCCACGTCGCGCAGGCGGATGAGCGATCCGTCGGGGTTGGCGCGGACGACGATCTCCTCGAATTCGCCCACCGACGAAAGGCGTCCGCGGGCGGTGATCGGGATCGTGACGTCGAGGTCCGTGATGGGCTGCTGGCCCAGTACGCCCGCCGCCGATTCGCGGTTCTGGTCCTTGAGGGCCTTTTGCAGGTCCTGCACCGTCAGCCCGAGGTTGGCCAGCCGGTCGGGCTGCACCCATATCTGCATGGCGTAGTAGCGGCTGCCGACGTTCGAGACGCTGCCGACGCCCTTCACGCGGCGCAACATGTCCAGCACGTTGAGCGTGGCGTAGTTCGAAAGGTATATTTCGTCGAACTTGGGGTCGTTCGACAGCAGCGTGATGGTCATCAGCCGGCTCGAAGCCTGCTTTTCGACCGAGATGCCGTTCTGGATGACTTCGGCCGGGAGGCGCGCCTCGGCCTGCTTCACGCGGTTCTGAATCTCGACGGCCGCCAGGTCGGCGTCCGTGTCGATGTCGAAGGTCACGGTGGCGGAGAAACCTCCCGAGTTGCTGCTCGTCGACTCCATGTAGAGCATGCCGGGGGTTCCGTTCAGCTCCTGTTCGATGGGCGTCGCCACGGCCTGCGTCACGGTCTGGGCGCTGGCTCCCGGATAGGAGGCCGAGATCTTGACCACCGGGGGCACGATGCGCGGATACTGGTCCACGGGGAGCATCACCAGTCCTAACAGGCCGACGATCACGATGACCACCGACAGGACGGTTGAAAACACGGGCCGGTCGATAAAGAAATCCGATTTCATGGCTCGCTATTTTTCAGACGCCTCCGTCTCGGTTGCACTGCTTTTTTCGGGGACCGGCACGGGGTCGACCTTGTCGCCGTGCGTCAGTTTGTGGAAACCCTCCACGACGATCTTCTCGCCGGGAACGACGCCGCGTTCGACGATCACCCGGTTGTTGACCTCGGGGCCGAGTTCGATCAGACGGCGTTCGGCGATGCTGTCGGGCCGTATGACGAAGATGTAGGCGCCGCCCTTCTCGATGACGACCGACTTGGTCGGCACGACCGTGGCGTCTTCGCGCACGTCGAGCAGCAGGCGCACCTTCGTGAACTGTCCCGGCAGCAGGATGCGGTCGGGGTTGGCCATCTCGGCGCGCACGGAGAAGGTTCCCGTTTCGGGGTCGACCTGCGGATCGGCGAAGTCGACCAGTCCGCGCAGCGGATACTGGGTGTTGTCGGCCAGCGTGATGGTGATGTAGGGGTCCCACTTGCGGGTGGAGTCCTTCTGGCCCAGGTTGACGTTGCGGGCCTTGCTTTTGAGGTAGTCGAGTCCCGTCATGCTGAAGTCCACGCGCACGGTGTCGCTCTTGACCACCGTCGCCAGCAGCGATTTGCCGTTGGGACCTACGAGCGTGCCGATGTCGACGCTGCGCTCGGAAATATAGCCCGACAGCGGCGAACTGACGGTCGTGTAGCTCAAGGCGGTTTCGGCCTGCGTGAGGTCGGCCTCGCTCATCGCCACGGAGGCCGTGGCGCTTTCGTAGGAGGCGATGGCGTTGTCGAGGTCCAGTTGGCTCGCGGCGTTCTGCTCGTAGAGCGGGCGGATGCGTTTCAGGTCGCGGTCGGCCTTGAGTTCCAGAGCCTTGTCTTTGTTCAGCTGTGCCTTCGCCTTGTTTACCCGGGCTTCGTAGAGCTTGGGGTCGATGATGAACAGCGGCTGCCCCTTCTTGACGTAGGTTCCCTCCTCGAAAAGCATTTTTTCGAGGAAGCCCTCCACCCGGGCGCGGATTTCGACGAACTGCTGGGCGCGGATGCGTCCCACGTATTCGCCGTAGAGTTCGATGTCGTCGGTTTCGGCAGGCTCGACCTGGACCACGGGCAATATGGGTTTTACGGGTTCGGGGCGCAGCCACCACCAAAGCCCTCCGACAGTCAATACGGCTATTCCGGCCAGAATCAGCCAGGAGCGTTTCGACAGACGGCGGATTCTGCCGCCCGCCTCTTCGCCGAGTTGCAGCGTACGACGGCCGGCGCGGGCCGCCTGCTGCACGATTTTCTCGCGTGATAGTTTCATGTTGTTTCCAAATCCGGAATTGTTTGCCTGGTATCCGGTATATCGGCGCAAAAATACGATTTTTTCGCCGATATGCTATTTAAACGAAAGAGTTGGGCGAATATGATGCCGGAATTCCTGTTTTTGTTTCCCGGTATACGCTCCGGCAGCGGATTTATACCGGCCCGGCTGCCGGATTTTTCCGTTTTAACCCTCTTTCCGATTTTATTTTATAGGGAAAAAATTTGCGTGTAGCAGAAAAATTGCTATATTTGTTATTAGATAAATTCTATGGTTGGCAACCGGGCCGGAGCACTCCGATCCTGTTCGGTCTTAAAATCGGAAGATATGTCTTTGATCCCTTGTCCCGGCTGTGGAAAGAAAATTTCCGACAAGGCGCGTATGTGTCCGAACTGCGGGCATGCCGTCGTGTCTGCGGACCGGGTTCCCGAACCGGACCCGCTGTCCGTTGTTGTGCCGGAAACTGTGACGGAACGCACGGCTGTGCTTTCAGAGACCGGCTCCCCGCCCCGGCAGACTACCCCGCCGCCATCCGTAAGCCGGGGTTCCGGCGCTGTGCGTTTTGCAGTTATTGGCATTGCGGCGTTGGGCGGCCTTGTCGCGGGCTATTTCTTTTTTCGCTCCTCGGGACCCGAAATCACTCCGACCGAACAGACTTCCTATGTGGCTCCGGCGCCCGCACCCGATCCTCATGCGGGACAGCATTACGACCCGGTGACACAGCAATGGTCGGACAACCGGCCCGACGACGGGCGTTACCCGCAGACTCGCACCCGGAAACTGGTGCCGGCCGATGTTGCGGGGCTTTCGTCCGCCGAACTCAAAATCATGCGCAATGAGATATTCGCCCGCCACGGCTACGCGTTCCAGACAGCCGATATGCGGGACTATTTCGGCCGCCAACCCTGGTATACCTCCCGTAGCCGCTCCGTTTCACTCTCGCAGATAGAACAATACAACGTGCAATTCATCAAACGGCATGAATAAGCGGACTTGTTTTGTTGCGCTTTCGTTCTTGTTTTTGGCCTGTGCGGGCGGCAATACGCCCCGGGACAGGGAGTTGCCGGACGGTGTTATGCGCCTGATGCGCGCGTATCCGGACTGGATCGTCGGTTTTGACGGGGATTCCCTTGTGCTGGGCGATGGCAGCCGCCTGTGTTACGACGACGGACGCGCCCGTTCGCGGGAGGAGTTGCTCGACAAGCCCGACATCGAGGATATGTTCTGCTATGTTTATGACACGGCGGTGGTCGTGCCTGCCTATGGCGAGGACCCGGGCCGCATCCGGAATCAGGCGCTGTTCGGCCGGATATCAACGATACTTCGTCGGGTGTCAATACGGTTTTGTTGTTCAACAACAGCAATTGTTTGATTTGTTGCAATTCTGATTGCAGTTGAATGTTTGTTACAGTCATATTATTTAAATTTATTTTTAATCTTGTGATTCGATCAATATCCTGATCGTTTATATAGTATATCATCGACTTTTGCTTTTGATTAAAAAATTGCAACAAAAAATCCCCGACCAATCAAGGTTGAGGATTTATAAGAATCTATGTATTAATATCTTATATCTGTGAAAAAATCGTCGAAATTAGATATTTTTGTTTCCCGTACTTACATAGCGGCTGCGGCGATTGACGGTAAAACGCAGGTAGATGTTCGTGGTGCGGTTTTGATTGATGCGGTCTTTTCTGCAAATGGCATTGATGCTGACACTCATAATGTTGCGGCATTATGCAGAC
>OKWG01000250.1_pt1 | contig 24429 bp, 20 predicted proteins | sample 1607091 | NCBI WGS metagenome assembly OKWG01 (sample SAMN04414080, study PRJEB24778) | human gut metagenome | material: faecal | host: Homo sapiens
GCGCGTTCGTGAAACGTTCGACCGAGAGAGCAAACATATCGGCCTTCATAGCCGTGTCGGCAGCCGGAGGCAATTTGCCGTTGGCAATGTATTTAGCCAAAGGAGACTTCTCAAATACGTTGAGTTGGTAGCAGTCCACGCCGTCAAGCTTGAGACTTTGCGCCGTACGAATGTCGTCTTCCCAAACTTCCATCGTCTGCCAAGGAAAACCGTAGATCAGATCAATCACAACGGCAGCTTCGTCATAGGAAATCAGCTTGTCGAGTCGCGACAAAATGGCGTCGCGCCCGTCCACTCGCATCACCGATTGACGCACGCGGTCGTCAAAGGTCTGCACGCCGAGCGAAAAGCGATTGGCGCCGCCTTCCAGGGCCGCCTCGATCTTGTCGTCTCCGAAATTGTGAATTCGCCCTTCAATTGTTATTTCGCAGTCGTTGGCAAGCGGCAGATAGCGATTGACGGCGGTAAGCACCGTCTTGAGATCTTCGGGTTCAAGCGCCGTAGGCGTTCCGCCGCCGAAGTAGACGGCGTGAACAGGATGAGAATTCATCGCCGCCTTGTCGTTCCACAGTTCGATTTCGTGCACGAGATTGCGGGCAAAAACCGAAGAAGCCTCTTTGCTGTAAGGGTTCTGATAGAACATGCAGTAAAGGCAGCGCGTTTCGCAAAAAGGCACATGTAAATAAGCAAGCGTCTTGCCATTTCGCGGCTGCTCGGCGACGGCCTCAAGGTAGTCGCGTGCCTCTTTTCCCATCAACGGCATACCGCCAGGACCAGAGTGAATGACCGCCTTGGCTTCAAAAGCCGCATGAAGAGGATCGGCTGCATTGGCAAAAAAACTCTCAGCCGTACCGTTTTTGAGCTTCTCGCTCATCTTCTTGGCACCAGCTTCAAAGGTCACGTGCTTGGGTTCGGCACCGCCGTAGCCGACGGACAACTTCGTCTGATTTTCTTGCATCAATCTTTTTTCTCCGAGAAGTGCCGACCGCCTTAACGCTTTCGGCCACAAGACGGCACTCGACGTTTTTGAGAACCGACTTAAAATTTCGAGCGCTCAGAATATCACGAATGATAATCATTCTCAAATTTAGATCAATCAAACTTCTGTAAGTTTTGCCGATATAATTCCTCGTCGGATCTCTGTTCAGCCGCTCTTCACTCCTTTGTCGTTACATGTCTTTTGCTTCTAACCCGTTGATTCAACAAGGAACAACAACCGATCACAATGGTTTGACGGCCATCCAAGCCGACTATCTTGAGATCATCTATGAAGAGCTTCTCGTCAATGGATCAGCCCGCGGTTGCGCCATTGCCAAAGCAGCCAATGTGACACGTTCAACCGTGACTTCAACCATGCGAGCGCTCAAAGAGATGGGCTTTATCCACTACGAGCCCTACGGTACGATCACCCTTACCGAGAAAGGACTCAACACAGCCAAGGATTTACGCCGTCGTCGTCAGGCCATCGAAGCGTTTTTCACCGATATCTTCGGTACGCCGCCGCAGATTGCCCGAGAGCTTGCCGACATGAATAAGCACGGAGCTCCGGACAAGATGGTGAGTGCGCTACAGCGTCTGACGCGCTTTATCCGAGCGCATAAGGATGAGTGGCTCGCTTGGGAACGCCAAGAGGCCTCCGAGAAACCGCACGCGTAGGACGCACTCATGTCGTCAAAAGAATCCGAGAACAGTGCCGCTCTGCGCGTGCTCAACCTCCGCAAAACTTACAAAGCCGCCACGGCACCGGCGCTTGATGGCGTAACTTTCGAGGTTGGGCAAGGCGAATTTTTCGGCCTGCTCGGCCCCAACGGCGCCGGCAAGTCAACCCTAATCGGCACCGTTGCCGGCCTCGTCAAACCCGATGCGGGAAGCGCTTACATACTCGGCCGCGACACGGTCAAAGAACCGCGCTTTACCAAAATGGCAGTGGGCATCGTGCCGCAGGAAATCACGTTCGATCCATTTTTCACCGTAAGAGAAACATTGCGTCTGCAAAGCGGGTTCTACGGCATCCGTCACAACGACATCTGGATTTCCACGTTGATCTCAAGGCTGGGGCTTTCCGACAAAATAAACGAAAAAGTCTCACGCCTGTCGGGCGGCATGAAGCGTCGCGTTCTGATTGCACAGGCACTCGTCCACAAGCCTCCGGTCATCATTCTCGACGAGCCCACGGCAGGCGTTGATGTCGAATTGCGTCACCGCATCTGGGACTTCATGCAGGAGTTGCACGCGCACGGTCACACGATCATCCTCACAACGCACTACCTCGAGGAAGCCCAGAGCTTGTGCGGCCGCATTGCGCTCCTTAACGGCGGGCAACTGGCCGCTTTGGACACCACCAAAGCACTTTTGAGCCGCTTCTCCGGTAAACGCCTGCGCTTTACCTTGCGCTCGGGTTCATTGCCGGCAATCGCAGATTTTGTCTTCGAGCGCATCGGCCAGACCAACGACTACGCAGTGTCGTATCGCAATGACACCGACATCCTGACCGTGCTGCAAGCCCTGCAAAGCACGGCCCGCATCGATGACATTCACACGGGAGAATCCAGCCTCGAAGAGGTGTTCCTGCGCCTAACCAATTCGGACAAACGCCCATGAAACCTGTTGTGACCGACTACCGCCCGTTTGCCGCCTTCCTTACGCTTTTCGACAAAGAAGTCCTGCGGTTTCGGAAGATTGCGCTTCACGCCATCCTCGCGCCCATTCTCACGTCGATTCTTTACCTGTTGGTGTTCGGCGAAGTGCTCAAGGGCAAGATGTCCGTACTTGGCGGCGTGGACTACGTCGCCTTTCTGATTCCGGGCCTAGTGATGATGGCGCTGCTGCAAAACGCGTTTGCCAACTCGGCCTCTTCGATTCTTCAGTCCAAGATCATGGGCAGCATCGTCTTTATCGAACTGCCGCCTTTTTCAGGCTGGCAGCTTGCCGCGGCCTTTATTTCAGCATCCGTCGCGCGCGGACTGATCGTCGGCGCGGGCGTCTTTGCTGCCACTTGTCTTTGGAGCGTGCCGCCTCTGGAAAACGTCTTTTGGGTGCTCGGCTTTGCGATTTTAGGTGCCGCACTGATGGCTAGCCTCGGCGTCGTCTGCGGGCTTTGGGCGGAAAAGTACGATCAGATGGGCGCTTTTCAAAGCTTTGTGATCATGCCGCTCACATTCCTGTCAGGGGTCTTCTATTCGGTCGAGCAACTGCCGGATTTTTGGGCCAAAGCATCGCTTCTCAACCCCTTCTTCTACATGATTGACGGCTTTCGCTACGGTTTTTTCGGTCGCAGCGACTTCGATCCCTTCATTTCTCTGTTTGTGACCGGAGGTTTCTGCGCAGCTGCTGTCGCCATTGCGACGACACTGTTTGTGACCGGCTACAGGCTCAGACATTAATTTCGTTTTTCTCGATCACAAACGTCGCATGTCGCACTGCTGCGTTATGCTGGTTGGTTTCTTGCAAAAAAGCTCTCTTCCGTCAAAAAAAGGCGCCTTTCTCATATAACATTGCCATCGGGTTTTCCATTAATCGTTTAACCCTACTGATCTAGGCCTTCTGCCTCGTTTTTTGGTTCTTTTTTCCCAAGTTCGGCAATGTCTCTGCAAGAAGCAAAGAAACAGACTCAGACAGATCCCGTCAAAAAAACTTCAGGACGCGGCGGCCATCGCCCCGGTTCCGGCCGCAAGCCGATCGAAGGCGTTCCTTACAACCGCCACATCGTCATTCGCGTATCGGAAGAGCAAAGAAGCACCTTCGTCAACCGCGGCGGTTCTCAATGGATCCGCACGCTGATTATGCAAACCCAAACCAACATGCAGGCCTTGGAAAACTGCATCGATCCGGCCGAGGATTCGGGCATCAGGACTCAAGGCGCATCGGACGTTGAGATTGGCCCCACAAACGTAAACCTCACCAACCTGCTGTTGGGCAACAAGCAGTCCTCGTTTGTCGTAACCGTCAACGGCAACGCCATGAATGCCGCCGGCATCGCGCATGGCGACTCCGTTCTGATCGACAACAGGCGCACGCCCGTCACCGATGATATCGTCGTCGTTCAAATCGGCAACAAAACGCTTCTTCGACGTCTCGCATACGACGTCAAGATCAAATGTCCCTGTCTGAAGGCAGAGACCACGACGGACGAAATTTTCGAAGATCTGTTTCCGTGGGACGAGAACCGGTGGCAATGTCTGGGCGTGGTGACGCACAGCATCCGCCCGTTCATTGAAAACCATCCGCTCAACGAAACCGGCTTCCTGCCCGGCCAATAAGTTCATCAAGCCAGTCGGTGCCGACTATAGGCGGCACCAGGACGGTCACCTCCATTGAAGTTGATGTCGCAAGGCGGTGCGCCAGCGCATAAGCGGCCGCCTGCCCCGCAAATTTGGCATCGTTGTCCGCAAACACCAACAGACGCTTGACTCCGGAAGGAATACCCATGAAATCGTGCATGTTCGTACAACCGAGCGTCGCCCAAACCGGGATGCCTCGCTTCTGATGCACCGCAATCGCCGTCTCAATGCCTTCGGCAAGCCCGAGCACATCTCCGACCTCGCCTCCGAAATGCACTGCTCCGCCTTTGGCAGCCCCTGACATCAACTTTTTCGGTTTTGGAAGATCCGCTTTCGCACCTTTCTCATCCAAGTAGGTTCGGTGCAAATTGATCACCACGCCGTGCCGATCAATCACGCGCGCGAGCATCGCCGGATGCTGCGTGACCGTACCGTCCTCGTGGTTATAGGAAAGAGCCGGATGGTAGCGCACTTCCAAACCGGCACAACTCGGCTTGAGTCCTCGACCGGCCAAGTAGGTCCAAACCGGATCACCGGGCACAATGAGATGAGCCTGACTCCAAAGCTTCATGCGCTCGCGTGCCTGCTCCTTTTCCTTGATCTGCGTCTGCGTCAGTTCCACGCGAGCATCGGCTTTCTCGCCCTGCCAAGAAATGCCGCAAAAACGCTCCACCACTTCCAGAGCTTCAATAAAACCGCACTGACAGTAGCGCGAAATCAGATCAAAACCGTCGCCCGACCCGCAGCCGCGGCAGATAAAGTTGCCTCGCCCCCATCGATCGGTAAAGGAAAAGCGATCGGTTCCGCCGCACACAGGGCACGGACGCCCCTGCTTGACAAAGTGGGAGCCATCCATTCCGCAGGAGGCAAAAATGGCCGGCCAACGTCCCTTGGCAGCACGCACGGCAGAATCGGTTCGCAAAGTCAGAGGCGTGGCGGCAGATGTCGTCATGCTAAACAGGCTTTCGAAAGTAAGCAGCCGCATCAAGGGATGCAGACTAGAAACTCATGAAATTGTTGCGGTCGTTGTTTTTCCAGGGATCTTCGGTGACTTCGATGGACTGCATGACGCCGTTGACGTCAAACTGCGGCCACACGGCCATGTCAAAGCCGCCCTTGTCGCGGAAGCGATACATCCAGGCGTGCTCGTTGACAAGATTGAACTCGTACTTTTCAGCGCACTTGCCCCACATGGCCCACACGTCGGCTTCGGTGGACTTGCCCGGCGTGAGCATATTGAAGTACTTCTCCTGCAGCCCCTGTTCGCGTGAAACAACCTTGCCGCTTTGATCAACAAAGAGCCACCAGACTTCCTGCCCGAAGGGCTGCACACTATAGGTTAAGCGCACCGTGCCGTCTGGCATGGCCGTCTTGGCCTGCGGCTCGCCCAGATAAGCGATGACTTCTTCCTGCGTCTGCCCCATCTCGACGAGCTGCGGATGCGCGCAACCGCCCAATACGACGGCCGCGCCGAACGCCGCAGCAAGCGCCGCCGCTTTCGACACAAATTTGATTCGCATTTTCAGCAGCCTTCAACGATTAATCGAAACTGTCGCCGTCGTTGAGAACCCAGGGATCGAGCGTCACCTCTAGCGACTGCATCACGCCGTTGACGTCAAACTGCGGCCACACGGCCATGTCGAATCCGCCGGGAGCTTTGTAGCGGTACATCCAGGCGTGCTGGTTGACGAGCGGAAACTCGTACTTCTGCGCGCATTTACCCCACAGAGCCCATACATCGGCCTCGGTGGACTTGCCCGGAGTGAGCATATTGAAGTACTTCTCCTGCAACCCCTGTTCGCGGGAGACGACCGTGCCGTCCTTACCGATGAAAAGCCACCAAGCATCCTGTCCGAAGGGCTGGCCGCTGTAGGTCAGTCGCACAGTACCGTCGGGCATCGGGGTCTGTGCCGCCGGTTCACCCAGATAGGCGATGACCTCCTGCTGCGTCTCGCCCATGCTGACGAGCTGAGGATGCGCACAGCCGGCCAATACGCCGACAACGCTCAATGCAACGGCAAAGCACGCCGTCTTCAATTTGACAACCTTGCTCATTTTTTCTCCTTTCAAAGGAGGCAAGCAAACGATCAAAAGACCGCTTAAAGCTTGTCGAGATGGTGCTCCACGGCAAATACGGCCGCCTGCACACGGCTCTTGATGTTGAGCTTGCGAAGCACGCTCTGCACATGCACTTTAACCGTCGATTCGGCCAGATCCAGCGTACGGGCGATTTCCTTGTTGGAAACGCCGCGGGCAAGCCAGGCCAGCGTCTGACGTTCTCGAGGCGTAAGCGACTCGATGTCAGCGCTCGCCGAGCTGGCGCGATACGTGTCGTTGCGAAGCTTCATCACGAGCTTGCTGGTCATTTCCGGCGAAATAACCGAATCTCCCGCCACGGCATGTCGAATACTCTGCAACAGGAAGTCGGCATCGATCTTTTTAAGCAGATAGCCGACTGCACCGAGACGCATGCACTCGGCCAAATCGTCGCCGTCTTCGCTCACCGTGAGCATCAGCACCTTCATCGAAGGATCGGTTTCAAGAATTTGAGCGAGCGCCTCATTGCCGCTCATCGTGGGCATATCCAGATCAAGCAGAACGATGTCGGGCTTAATTTGCTCGACCAACTTGACGCCCTCAAGGCCGTCGGCAGCTTCGCCCACGATTTCAAAATCGCTCTGTCGCGTCAGCAGCGCCTTTAAGCCGCTGCGAAACAGCGTGTGGTCGTCAATGAGCGCAATGCGGATTTTTTTTGCGGTTTCTTCTGCAGTCATACGTTAAAAAGGCCAATCGGTTAAATGCCAGATCGCCGACTCCGATGTCAGACGAAAATCAATTCCCGAGGTTAGCGCATTTTTGATGGGTATGGATAACTTAGGTTGCGGATTATCCGCAAATCAAATAAAAAACCGCCGGCGGACAAGACAATCCGGCGACGGCTTGCGATCGAAGCGGACCCGCAGGTCCGCAGTTTCGAACGAGAGATTAGGCGTTGGCTTCGGGAGCGGCGGGAGCAGCGGCGGCTGCTTCGGCCTGCTTCTGAGCCTGCTGCGCCATGCGCTGCTGATAGAGGCCTTCGAAGTTGACTTCGGGCAGGTGCACCGGCGGCAGCCCCGTACGGTTGATGAGGTCGGCCAAGTTGGCGCGCAGGTACGGGTAGATGGTGCTCGCGCACAGCACGTTGAGAATGTGGTGCACGCCTTCCTGCGGGATGCCGCGGATTTCGAAAATACCGGCCTGCTTGCCTTCAACGAGGAACATGGCCTGCCCCTTCACGGACACGGTGATCGTGCCGCGCACCACCACTTCGTACGTGTTGGGGATCTGAAGCGCGCGCTGGGACACTTCGAACTGAATGTCAACGTTGGGCTGCTCTTCGGGCGTGGTCATGAAGATTTCGGGTGCGTGCGGCATTTCGAGCGACGCATCCTTCATGTAGCAGCGAACGAGCTGGAAGAACGGTTCGTTCTTGTCCTGAGCCTGCTGAGCCTGACCTTCAGTATTTTCCGTGCGGTTTTCTTCTGCCATTTTGGCTGACTCCGTCAATGGGTTTCTTGAGTGATAAAAAGAAAAAATCGTTTCTTAGCGGCTAAACGGCGTGCCGGAACGGCGCCATGCGTTCAGACCGCCCTGCAGAATGTAGACCTGCTTGCAGCCCACACCGCGCAGCAGGGGCGAAGCCATGCGGGCGCGCTTGCCGTCTTCGTCAACGAGCAAGATGGGCTTGGTCTTGTCGAGCTTGTCAAGTTCGTAATGAATGCGGTCAGCCGGAATATTGACCGAGCGGGCGATGCATTCCTTCTTGAATTCGCTCGGGTCGCGCAGGTCAATGATCTGGGCGCCCTTGTGATTGATGAGATCGGTGGCCGAGGCGTTGTCGAGTTCCGCAAAGCGGCGGCGATTGATGTAGGGAGTTGCCAACGTCACCACGCAGACCAGAATGATGACCAAAAGCAGGATGTTGTCGATCAGAAATTGGTTCACAGCCGTAAGTTCCTGTTTCTTTCAAATGACTTGCCCGGACCTTCCGAAAAGGCCGCTTCATTGGGATATGGGGACGGAGGCCCGACTTTTCAAGCTTTGCCGCAAGCCGTTAAACATGAGCAACGGATTATAAAGACTTGCGGCGAAAAGCTTGTACTCTCCAAAAGCCCGCTTGAAAGGCGCTTCCTCTACAATTGAGGACACCTCGCGGCGATGCGTTGTGCGTGGCGGCGAGCGTTTGTGTTGCCTGCTTTCTTTTTGCGTTTGCCTTTCATGCTCTTCGCGCTTCCCGCCAAACTGTTCGTGATTGCGGTCTTTGCCGCAGGGCTGGCCGCGCCCGTCGTTCAGGCAACAGCTGCGCCTGCCAAGCAGTCGAGCTCCCAGTCCAAGCAAAAAAAGAGCTCTCTGCAAAAGGAACAGCGCTCGCTTAAAGGGCAAATTTCGTCCATCAAAAAGGACATCTCCGAAAAGGAAGCAAGTCTGGACAAGGTCAACGGCGAACTCGCCGCCTCCGAAAAGGCCATTTCGCAAAGCAACCGAACGCTCAAGGAACTCGGCGACAAAAAGCAGGATGTTGAAAATCAGCTTGAAGACCTAAAGCGCGAGGCCGGCATCGTGAGCCTGCACGTCTCGGAAGCAGAAGACCTCATCGCCAGCATCAGTCAGGCGCAGTTCGTCAACTCGCGCCGCCACCCGTGGCAGACGGCTTTGGTCGGCAATAATCCCAACGACATCGCACGCATGTCGGCCATCCTGCAGTACATGGCCCGAGAACAGGACCGTACCATCGATCGTCTTGCCAATCGCCGCAAGAACATCGAAATCGTCACGGCAAAGACGAACGAGACGCAGCAGGAACTGATTCGCATTGAAAGCGCCGAGCAGAAAAACCGATCGGAACTCGAGCGGGAAAAGACACGCCGCGAAAGTGCCTTTGCCCAACTCAAAAAAGAGCTCAGCACTCAAAAAGCCCGTTATGAGCAGCTCGTCAAGAACGATCGGCAGCTCACCAACCTGATTGCCGACATCGACAAACAGATTGCCGCCGCAGCCGCGCGCGAACGCGCCAAGAAAGAAGCGCTTGCCGCCGCCAAACGACGCGAACAGGAAAAAGCAGCGGCAAAACGCAAAGAGTCTAAGAAAACACAGACTGCAAAAGTCGCCAAGTCCGATCCGCGCCGCACTACTGTGGCGCCGACCACCGGCAACTTCGGCAAGCTTCGCGGCAAGCTCACCATGCCCACCAAGGGCAAGATCGTGGCCAAATTCGGCCAAAAACGCGAAGGCGCGGCCTCCACGCTTGCCTGGCGCGGCCTGCTGATTCGCGCCAAACAAGGTCAGGACGTCGTTGCCGCCGGCCCCGGCACCGTCGTGTTTTCCGACTGGATGCGCGGCTTCGGCAACCTGCTGATCGTGGATCACGGCTCCAACTACCTTTCGGTCTACGCCAATAACGAAACGCTTTATAAGAGCGTGGGCGACTCCGTTAAACAAGGCGAAACAATTGCCAGCGTCGGAAGCTCGGGTGGCGAAGATGCCCCTGGCTTATACTTTGAGCTCCGTTATAAAGGCAAACCCTTTGATCCGTCGCGCTGGATCGCCAAAAACTAAGAGGCGCAGCGGATCGCCGCACTCAATGCCAGCCATTGGAAAGCTTTAACATGATCTCTCAACGACTCAAAGGCACCGCTTTTGCCTTTCTTCTGGCCGCCGGAACACTCTTCGGCGGTTCCGTTCTTGCCGCCGACGTTCAGCCTCAGGAGCAGGAACAAGCCGAAGAAAGCATTCCTCTTGAAGAAATCGGCCTCTTTGCGGACATTTTCGGCACCATCAAGAATTACTACGTCGATGAAGTGCCAAGCAAAGACCTGATTGAAAACGCCATTCGAGGCATGGTTGAGGGGCTTGACCCTCACTCGTCCTATCTCGACTTCAACGCCTTCAAGGACATGGAAGAGTCCACGATGGGCGAATTCGGCGGTCTCGGCCTGGAAGTCACCAAGGATGCGCAAGGCGTGCGCGTTGTCAATCCGATCGATGATACGCCCGCAGCCAAGGCCGGCGTCATGGCTGGCGACCTGATCGTCAAGATTGACGGAAAATCCACGGCCGACCTGAGCCTCAACGAAAACGTCAAGCTCATGCGCGGCAAACCCAAGACCTCGATCACACTTACCATTGCCCGCAAGGGGGTGGCCAAGCCCATCGTCATCAAGCTCGTGCGCGACATCATCAAGATTCAGTCGGTGAAGTCCAAGTCCTTGGGCGACGGCCTGGCCTACATCCGCATCTCGCAGTTCCAGGAACGCACGGCAACCGACGTGGCCGACGCGCTCATGAAGCTCAACAAGGAAAAGCCGCTCAAGGGCGTGGTGCTTGATCTTCGCAACAACTCGGGCGGACTTCTCAATTCGGCCATCGGCGTGTCTGCCGCCTTCATCAAACCGGGAAGCCTCGTCGTTTCCACGCGCGGACGCAATCCGGAAGACGAGCGCAAGTTCAACGCGGTTGAAAAGGACTATGCCACCGGCAAGTCCAGTCAGGACAACATCTCGCACCTGCCTGAAATCACCAAGACGGTGCCTGTTGTCGTACTCATCAACTCGGCCTCGGCCTCCGCTTCGGAAATTGTGGCGGGCGCCCTTCAGGACCACAAGCGCGCCACCATCATGGGTACGCGCAGCTTCGGCAAAGGCAGCGTCCAGACCATCATCCCGATCCGCATGAAGAAGGATCAGACCACCGGCGTCAAAATCACGACAGCCCGCTACTACGCGCCCTCAGGCCGCACGATTCAGGCCACGGGCATCACGCCCGACATCGCGGTTGACGACACCCCCGAAGGCAACTATCCCTCCTTCTCGATTCGCGAGGCAGAACTCGCACATCACCTTGAAGTGAAGGAGGAAAAGAAGGTCGAGCAGAAAAACGGCGACAAGCCCGAAGTCAAGAAGGACGACAAGTCGGCCGTCCAAAAAGACAAGAACAAGAAAGCCGCTGAAGAATTCGTGGACGAAGAAGAGACCACGATGCCCAAGCTTCGCTACATGTTCGGCGACGAAAAAGACTTCCCGCTGCAACAGGCCAAGGCGTTTCTAAAGGGTGAGCATGTCGTCACGCACGAGGAAACGCAGGCTAAGCTCAAGGCCGATCGCGACAAGAAAAAGGCTGAACAAGCGGCCAAGGACAAGAAGCAAAACAAGGCTCAGAGCAAGAACACGACCGAAACCGAAAAGAAGTAATGACCGACGATCGCTACAGCCGTCACGTTTTTCTGAAGGAAATCGGCCCTGAGGGGCAGTCGCGCATCGCCGCCAGCCGCGTGTTCATCATCGGCGCGGGCGGCGTGGGCTGTCCCGCAGCCTTGGCGCTTGTTGAAAGCGGCGTGGCCTCGCTCACGATTGCCGACGCCGACGCCGTGGATCTTTCCAATCTGCCGCGGCAAATCCTGCACACGCCCGAGCGCATCGGCATGAACAAGGCGCAAAGCGCTGCCCTCGCCCTGCACGCCGTCAATCCCGACGTTCCGGTCAAAGTCGTCAGGGACTTCGTTGACGAAGCCAAACTCCTTGATCTCGCCCGAGACTGCGACATCATCATTGACGCTTCGGACAACTTCCGCACGCGCCACGCTTCCAACCGCGCGGCCAAAGCGTTGCGAAAGGTGCTGATTTCGGCTTCTTCCGTGCGCTACAGCGTGCAATTGGCAGTCTTCGACTTCCGCAACGGTAATCCTGCGTGCTATCAGTGCACTTTTCCTGAAGACGACGCCACCGATGTCAAGGCCTCGCAAACGGGCGTCATGGCACCGGTTACGTCCATTGCCGGCATGATGGCCGCCGAAGAGGCCCTCAAGATTGCGGCAGGACTCACGCCCGTTTCCGTCGGAAGTCTTCTGATACTCGATACGCTGTCGTGGGAATTCACACGCATGAAGCTCGCGAGCGACCCCGATTGCCCGGTGTGTGCCAAGTATCGCTGACTGACGCTTCTTACCAGAGCAGACGCCCCCAGTAGAACGTCAGAGACGAGCTTTCGCCGAACGTTCTGCCCGCGACCAGATACATAGGTCCGAGCCAGGTGTCGCTTGCGATGTACAAGCTTGCAGCCTTACGCCACGGCGTTCCCTGATCCCCGATCACCTCGGTGATCGTGCCGTTCCAAACGCGCCCGATTTCAAACGTGCCGCCTAGATAGATCGGCATGCGCAGTTCGCGCATGGTACGGCTCACGTCGTGATAGATCATCACGCGGCCGAATGCCAGCCTATCACCCGAATAACGTCCGTAAGGCGAACCAGAAAGATTAAAAACGCCACCCATGTTGTAGTTTCCGACCTCGCTTGCCGCAGCAGCTCTGCCGCTCACCAAAGCCGTCGTGCGTTCACCGAGCTGAAGCGGAATGGCGGCCTTGACCTCGTAGCGCGTGTTGGAGTCCGGCTCTCCAATCGAACCCTGCGGATTGAAGTCATAGGTCACCGAACCATCGAAGTAAAAACCTCTGCGCGGGAAGCTCGCATCATCGAGCGTATCGAAATTGGCGCGCAGAGACACAAACGACGAATCTTCGGTGTATTTCAGATCCGTGATGAACGTTTCCGTCTTGATGCGACTGTCGTACCAGCCGGCACCCGCGGAGATGCGGCCGAGCCTCGGAAATTCATACCCCAGGAACATGCCCGCTTCGAACGTCTCGGTTCGGAACTCGCCCACCGGCGTGTCGCTGTCGCCGACATAAAGATCAAACGGCTCCCACTGGTAGCTCACGCGCGGCATCAAAAACCAGCGTCCGCCCACGCCCAAAGGCTGGTGAAATTCGGAAAGAAATCGCTTGACTTCACCGAGCTGAATTTCGTTACGCCATTCACCGCCCCATTTGTTGAGCCATCCCCAGGTATGCGACAGCACCACGTTAAAGGTGTTGGACGACTGAAAGTCAGACTGCACGTTGCCGCCAAACATCAGACGGGAGTAGCCCACCGTCTTTTCCTCGGGTTCAAACACCAGCACTTCCGTGCCGTTCGGGCCAGGTTCAAAACGAAACGGCACGCTCTGAAAGTCGCCTTCGGCCCAGATGTCGCGTGCGGCCTCCGCCGCCTGTTCGTTGCTCACGGGCTTGTCGGTGTCAATATCAATTGTCGCCAGCACATGCTCGGGATTAACGTGCTCGAGTCCCGCAACTTTCACTTCGGAAACGTTATGTTCACCATCGACAAGCGTCTTTTCGTAGCGGGCGCTCAAATAGAACCGATAGTCGTATTCGTCTTCGATGTAGGGCTCAAAGAGCTCCTTATTGTCCATCACAGCCTTGTAGCCGATTTCGATAATGTCGCGCGACTTCATGAAGTCGCCGGAAGTCAGTTCCCCCAGATCAGGTTCTATGTAGATATCCCCCGGTCGAATGGACTCCTTGGACTTGCGCACATTCTGCTCGGTCAGAATGTTGACCACCTGCGCCATGACACCCAACACGCCTTTAATGTCATCGCGCTTACCCAAAGGTGTGCCGACGTTAATCGCCACTACGCGTTCTGCGCCCATATCCCGAGCCAGATCAATCGGCAGGTTGTCGATCAGACCGCCGTCAACCAAGACGCGGCCCTTGTACTCGGCCGGTCGAAATGCCCCCGGTACTGACATTGAGCAACGCATGGCCTGCGCCAACGAGATTTCTTTTTGCAGCACCACCCTTTGCCCGCTTTCCAGATCCGTAGCGACGGCCGCAAACGGAATATCCAGTTCGGAGAGGTCGTAGACACTGTTGAAAGGCTGCGTGGAGCGCTGCAAGAAGATGTCGAGCTCCTGCGAAGGGACTAACTGTCCTGAGAAGCGCAATCCGTCCTTCGTGACGCCGATTTCAGTGGGTCCCAGGCCTCTACGGTCGTTGTCTTTACCCTGCCAGTCCATACGATTGCGATCCGGACGCGGCGCAAACATACGAGGCCAGTCAACAGCAAGCGTGATGTCCTCAATCTGCTTGGCGCTGTAGCCCGCCGCATACGCGCCGCCCACCATCGAGCCCATGCTCGTGCCGGTGATTACGTCAAAACGCACGCGAAGCTCTTCGAGCGCCTTCAGCGCCCCGATATGTGCAAAACCGCGCGCGCCTCCGCCGGAAAGCACCAGACCCAATCTAGGTCTTTCGGCTCGTGCCTGCTGCGTCTGAGCCGCATACACCGCATCCGTATCGACAATCGTCGTCGACAACAGCGCAAATAGCGCGAGCTTCAAAGAAAACCCGAGTCGCTTCGTCATGCCGGCTCCCCTTCAGACACAACAATGCCCCGGACCGATGCCGCACGGGATCGGTCAAGCCGCAACATGACTGTCAATGACCACGGATTCACGCCGATTTTCCTCGATTGTGGATTCTGAAATTGGTTATGTTCTATGGTGCAAAAGATACCTGAAGATTGTTCGATTCTATCTTGCGTCACCTTCCGACTGTCGGCAATCGCTTTGAACATTTCGCCTCAGATCTTGAGCCGAGGGACCTTTGCTCAGTTCGGCAGCTTCCGACAAAACGGCCTGCTGCATGTGCTTGAGATGGTTCGTGATGGTTGATCTCGACGGCCTCGACATCGCCATTAGCTACTTCACCGAAAGTGACGTTTCTTTTTCCAAGATCCTTAAGGCCGTTTACTGCCCATGTCGCATTGATGACCGCAGGAGGCATCAGTCTTCACACCCCGTCAACACAAATTGGGTTGTAAAAGAGTCGACGCGTTTTTCCGCAATACCTTACAATTAAACGCTACGCTTGAAAGACAAGCATTTTTTTCGAAAACAACCGCAAAAAGAGGCCTTTTTTCCTATGGCGATGATTGAAATCAAAAATGTGAGCAAGTGGTATGGTTCCTTCCAAGTTCTGAAGAACTGCTCCACGTCCGTAGAAAAAGGCGAAGTGGTGGTCGTCTGCGGCCCCTCCGGCTCCGGCAAGTCCACGCTCATCAAGACCGTCAACGCCCTGGAACCGTTCCAGCAGGGTGAAGTGCTCATCAACGGCATCAACGTGGGCGATCCCAAGACCGACCTGCCCAAGTTGCGCAGCCATGTCGGCATGGTGTTCCAGCACTTCGAACTCTTCCCTCATCTGTCCATTACCGACAATCTGACACTCGCTCAGATGAAGGTACTCGGCCGTTCCCGTGAAGAAGCCACGGAACGCGGTCTGGCGCTTCTCGACCGCGTGGGGCTCCTCAAGCACGCTCCCAAGTTCCCCGGCCAGCTCTCGGGCGGCCAGCAGCAGCGTGTGGCCATCGCCCGTGCTCTTGCCATGGATCCGGTCTGCATGCTCTTTGACGAACCGACGTCGGCTCTCGACCCGGAAATGATTAACGAAGTGCTTGACGTGATGGTGGAACTCGCCCGTGAAGGCATGACCATGATGGTGGTGACGCACGAAATGGGCTTTGCCCGCAAGGTGGCCGATCGCGTGATCTTCATGGAAGCCGGCGAAATCCTCGAAGATGCCAAGAAAGAGGAGTTCTTCAGCTCTCCGCGTTCGGAACGCGCCCAGCAGTTCCTCTCCAAGATTCTCTCGCACTGAGCGAAGCCTTCGCTTTTTGCAAACCAAAGCAGAAAAGCTCCCACGCCTTTCTGCTTTTTTTGTGACTGCATTTCTTATGGCCAAACGCAGAACCTTCGGCAACACCTGGTGGGGCAAACAATGGCTCGACGCATTGAGCAATGTTGACTTCGACAACCGACTGCCTCGCGGACGTTCCTACTACAACACCGGACACGTCGTGAGCTGCGAGTGGATTTCGCACGAAGATCGCGTCGAAGCGCTCGTCTCGGGATCTGCCTACTATCCGTACGAAATCAAAATTGCGCTGCCGAAGTGGGGACGGGAAAAGGAAAAACTGCTGCTTGACGCCATTGCACAAAATCCGTCGCTTGTGGCCGAACTTCTGGAAGGTACGCTTTCGCCGAGCGTCGCCGACATCTGCCAAGGGCTCTCTCTGGAGCTCTTTCCTCGTTCCTGGCGAGAAATGCGCACATCCTGTTCGTGCCCGGACAGCGCTCGCATCTGCAAGCACATCGCCGCCGTTTTCTACTGCATGGCCGACCACATCGACGCCGATCCGTTTTTGATTTTCAAACTTCACGGGCTCGACCTGCAGTCCGAACTCAAAAACAGAGGCGTTGACCTGAAATCAGCCACCACGGCTCGCCCGCTGCGTCTGGCCGAACTCGCTGCGGCCGCTACCGAATCGCGCCCCGACCCGGTCGAGCTGGATGAACCATCGGCTCTGTCCGAATTGCGCAGCCTCCCCTACGCCACACTTGAGCCGCTGCGCGAAACCATCCTGTCTCTTTTCCCCGAATCGCTTCCGATGCCCGGAGGCGAAGCCTTTCGCAGCGACCTTCGAAAGCTTTTCACGGGAGCCGAAAAGGAGCTGAGGCGCCGAATTTCCTATTCCGACGCCTCGGACTGGCTGGGCTACTGCCTCTCGTCACACTTATTCCAAAAGAAAATCACGGTCGACGAGTCGGCGCTCGCCTCTCTGAACGTTTCCATAAAAGCCGTCTGTGACGCCGATGAGGGCTTGAGCGCGGAACTCGCTGTTCACGTGCGAGACACGGCAGGAAAAGCGCGGCGTCTCACACTCACCGACTCCTCCGACATTTTCGAAGTCCTGTTGACGATGCCCGTCGTGTACGCTCAGGAGTCGGCGCCGGAAGTCGAATGTTGGCGCGAAATCACACAGCTTGCCGCTCGACTGCTGATGAACTCGGCCGTAGTGCCTGCTCTGGTCGTCCCGCAAAACAACCCGCAGGCTGTACCGTTTTTCATGTGGACTCCTGCCGTTCGCAACCGTCACGTCTCGCAGCTTGTTGAGCAACTGACCCGAGCCTGCCAGCCGTACGCAAACCGATTGTTCAGCTCCACCGTCGTTCCAAGCGGTGAGGGATTTGCCCGTCAGACCGTTTTCCTGGCGCTTACCGCTGCGCTTTGCGCTCTGATGAAGCTTGTCGCAGGCGACATTAAGGCTCTAGCCGACACCCGTTCGCTACTGCTTCTTTTGGCAATGCAAACACCGTTGCCAAAAAACCATCTCCTGCCCGAAAGCATGCTCAAGACCATGCTGCGCGGCCTGCGCGCCTTTCTATTAGGCAACGCCTACCCGTGGCGCCCCGTATTGACGGTACGCACACACCCGGACGGCATCAAAATCAACTACGGCATTCTGGGTCGGGAAGTCGATCCCGCTCAAATCGACGTGTCGGAAGAAAGCGACGGTTCGCTTTTTGACAACGAGACCACCTCGCAAACCACAGTGTTCTCCACCAAGCGGCCGGTGATGCTCAAGCGTTTGCTCCAGGAAAGCCGCTTTCAAAACGAACGCTTTGCCGCTGTCTCCGTTCTTAAAACGCTCACTTCGGCTTACCCGTCATTGAACCGCATTGAAGCAACCGGCGGAAGCCCCGTGACGGTTGAACGATCCGAACTCAAGGACTTTCTCTTTGAAGTCGCTCCGGTGCTCACACTTTTGGGCGTGGCCGTGATGTTGCCCGAACGCCTCAAAAACCTTCTCAAACCGCGTCTGGTGGCACACCTGGACGCCGGCACCGGTAAATCGTTTTTGGGCAAAGACGCCTTCTCACGCTTTGACTGGCGCGTGGCCGTAGGCGATCGGGAACTCACGAAGGAGGAACTCGCAGAGCTTGCTAAGCACGTCGGCGAAGTCGTGCAGGTCGGCGACGATTTCGTCTACCTCGATCCGACCGAGCTCGCGCGAATGGCAGAAACCGTTGATAAGCAGCCGCAGCCCACCTATCTGGAAAAAATGCGCGCGGCGCTAATGGGCAGCTATGAAAACAAAGGCCGACAGGCCGAAGTGCTCGTGAGCGACGAAATCCGCAAACGACTTAAGCGCCTCACCGAGATCGACGAAATTTCACCTCCTGAGAACCTTCACGCCACGCTTCGCCCTTATCAGGCGCGCGGCTTTTCGTGGCTCATGAAAAACCTTCGTCTCGGCATCGGCGCCCTGATTGCCGACGACATGGGGCTCGGAAAGACACTGCAGGTGATCGCCACACTGCTTCAGCTCAAAAACGACGGCGAACTGACCAAAGCCAAGGCACTTGTCGTTGTACCGACCACGCTCATGACCAACTGGCAGCGCGAAATCGCCAAATTCGCGCCCTCTCTTTCCGTAGGTATCTATCACGGCACCAGTCGCGTGCTGCCCGAAGCCGTCAAAGACCTCCCCGACGTCACGCTGACGACATACGGGCTGATGCGCCGGGAAACGGAAAAATTGGCGGGATACAAGTGGCGCCTGTTGGTGCTCGATGAGGCACAGGCCGTGAAAAACGCCACATCAGGCCAGTCCGTGGCGGCCAAATCCCTCAACGCCTCTCAGACAATCGCCATGACAGGTACACCCGTTGAAAATCGATTGAGCGAATACTGGTCGATTCTGGAAACCGTCCAGCCGCGCCTTCTGGGATCGCTCAAGGATTTCACGGAGACTTTCGCCGCTCCGATCGAGACCGATCACAGCGAAACGGCCGCCGAAGCGTTCCGCCGCCTGACGGCCCCCTTCATGCTGCGTCGTCTGAAAAGCGACAAGTCTATCATCGCCGATCTGCCCGAACGCAACACGGTGGATCAGTTCACGAACCTCACGGCGGAACAGGCCGCGCTTTACAGCAAGGTGCTCGAAGCGCACATGAAAAAGCTCAAAAAACTCGAGGAGAAAGCGGTCGAAGATCCGCAAGGCACCGACATCCGCACCATCCGCCGCGGTGAAGTGCTCAAGCTCATCACGAGCATGAAGCAAATCTGCAATTCGCCCTCGCAATACCTCAAGACGGAAACGGCAACGCCTGACTCCGGCAAGGCTGCCGCCCTCTTTGACATTCTCGGGCACTGTCGGGAAGCCGGTCGCAAGGTGCTCATTTTCACGCAATACCGGGAAATGGGAGAGCGCCTGCAGACCTGGATCGAAAAAGCAACCGGTCAGAGGCCCAACTTCCTTCACGGAGGCGTCTCCGTCAAGGCACGTCAAGTTATGGTCGATCGCTTCCAAACAGATCGTTCCGTTCACGCCATGATCATTTCTCTCAAAGCGGGCGGCACAGGTCTTAATCTCACGGCGGCAAGCTGCGTCGTGCATTACGACCTGTGGTGGAATCCGGCCGTTGAAGCACAGGCCACCGACCGCGCCTACCGCATCGGACAAAGACGCGACGTTCTCGTCTATCGCTTCGTGACGGCGGGAACCTTTGAAGAGCGCATCAACGAAATGCTCATGGAAAAGCGCAATCTGGCTGATCTCACCGTAGCCACGGGAGAAACTTGGATCGGTGAGCTTTCCGCAGCCGAACTGCAGTCGCTCTTTACGCTGGATCCCAAGAGCATCGCCGCATGACGGCCCCCGTAAAAAACGCTGCGAAAACTTCCAGAGGCTCTCGCAGCGTTTCTTTTCGTAGTTGGACGGCCGCTACCGTCGCTCCAGCAGCCACAGGGCTACTGCCGCGCATATCAGCATGACGCTTGTCGGCACCACCGCCACCACCATCGGGTGCCATGTGTTCAAGACACCGAGGAAAGAGAAGATGTTGTTGAGCGCATAGAACGAAATGCCGATCATCAGCCCGGCGAAGATCTTGATCGATACGCCGCCCGATCGCGTATTGAGGTACGCAAAGGGCATTGCCACGGCCAGCATTACGAATATGGCCAAGGGATAGAACACCTTCGACCAGAGCGCCACCTGGTAGCGATCCGATGTTTGCTTCGTCTCCTTCAGGTGCGCGATGTATTGCCAGAGATCTGAAATCCCCATGCGCTCCGGCTTAATGGTCAGCACGCCCAGAATTTCAGGTCGCATTTCGGACGGAAGCATCAAATCCACGTCCTTGCGGGCGGAACTCTTTTCCACCATGGGCGTTTCATCGTGCGTAATCTTGGGGAGCGTTTCGACCTTGGCATCCTTGAGGTGCCAGCCGCGGCCGGAAATGTAGCTGGCTTCAGGCGCATGCAGCACGCGAATCAGACTGCCGTCCTTGTCGAACTCAAAAACGCGCCAGGCTCCCGTGCGGCTGTGTTCGCCCGCAATCAGGTTGTGTACGTTCACAAAGCGCACCGTCGCCTGACCGGCGTTTTGCTGCTCCTTGACATTGTCCTTCACCCAGACACCCGACGAATAACCTCTTGCCGAAAGTTTCCGGTTAAAAAGGATGTTGTCCATGTCGTTGCGCATCATGTCGGCCGCAGGGGTCAGCCACTCACCCAAGCAATACGTCATGGCAATCAAGATGAGCGCCGGCACCGTCATCATTCCCGCCAGACGGAAGGGCGACAGGCCCGCCACACGCATGATGGTGAATTCGGAATTGGAGGCGAGCCGGCTCATCGTGTAGACGGCGCCCAATAGAGCCGCAATCGGCATCACTTCGTAGAGGCGAGACGGGAGCTTGAGCATCGTCAAAAAAAGCGCCATCGAAATACTGTATCGATTGCCGATGTTTCGAGCCTGGCTAACCAGATCGAAAAAGGCGATGAGCGCAACGAGCGCCACCAGCACAAAGAGGGTGGCGATCAAAACTTCTTTAGCAACGTGCCGGGTCAGGACCTTCACGATTTATCCCTCCCGAGAAGCTTATAGGGCAGTTCGGAAATCGCAAGCGGTATCCATCGCTGCATCCAGACGCGCCGTATGAACAGTAGCGCCGTCACCAATGTGACCGTGCCGTTGAGTCCGACCAGCGCAGCAATCCAATTGACCTTCTCGGTCTTGATCCAGCTTTCGGCCACCGAGATACCGTTGAGATACAGAATAAAGATCAGCACGGCCAGAATCAGACTCATGCTGCGACCGGCGCGCGGGTTGGTGTAGGACAGAGGGATGGCCAGAAGCGCCAGGTTGAAGGCCGCCAAAGGCCAGCACAGGCGCCAGACGATTTCGGCCTTGGCGTGCGACGTATCCAGTTCCAGAAGTTTTTCAAACGTCATGGTTTCCACGTCGCGGCTGATGTAGGCCTGTTCGGCACGCGTGCCGATGCGAATTTCGTAGGTGTCGAACTCGGTCACGCGCCAGGCGGCGTCCCCGTTTCGGCTCGTGTCGTAGCGACGGCCGTTTTTGAGCACCACGTAACGCTCGCCTTTGTCGGTCGCCCGTACTTCCCCTGAAGCGGCACGCACGATGATTTCACTCTCACCGTTTTGCTCACTCATGAAGACATTTTTAACCGAAGAACCGTCCGGACTGACCTCCTCAATGAAGAAGATGCGGCGTCCGCCCATTGTCTCAATAAAACGTCCGGGGGCAATGCGGTTGACATCGTCGCGTTGCTCGAATTGCTGCGCCGTACGCTCAATCTGATCTTTTGCCCAAGGCGTCACCGCAATCGAAATCACGCCCACCAAGATGATCATCGGCATGGCAAATCGCAGAACCGGAGCGATCCAACGCAACAAACTCAATCCGCCGGAACTGAACCAAACGGGGATTTCGCTATCCTGCCAACTGCGCATCATGACCATCAGGACGGCAATGAAGATTGACAGCGACAGCAATGCTGGCAGATTGGTAAACGACGAGTAGGCCATCAGCTCAAACACGGAGCGAGAGTCAATTTTGCCTCCGGCAGCCTCGCCCAAAATGGTCACAAGCCCGATCGTCACCACGACCGAAAAAAGCACCGTGAAGACACCCCCGGCGCTGCTTGCGAATTCGTTGACCAACAGTCGATTAAAAATCATGCACTCAAAACGCCCGCCGGGTCGCGGGCGCTACTCAAAAACCTTGGTGGGATTGTAGCGGCCTGAGCGTTTCTGCGAACTCTGGCCGCAAGGATTGTTACGCTTTAGACGCAGAGCGTCCCTCTTTGACATGCAGGAAAATTGTCACGCCGAACAACACCACCGCCGTTGCAAGCCAGCTCATCCACAGACTGCCGCCCGAGACGCCGGCCACCAAGTAGCCAACGCCTGCCGAACCGGCAACCAGCAATGCATACGGCAATTGCGTCGAAACGTGTTCGATGTGCGCACAGCCTGCGCCCGCTGACGACAGAATCGTCGTATCCGAAATCGGAGAGCAGTGATCGCCGAAGACCGAGCCGGCAAGCGTAGCCGACAGAACCACCACCGTAAGGTTCGGGTCGAGCACTTCAACAATCGGCACCACGATCGGAATCAGGATGCCGAAAGTGCCCCAGGCCGTACCCATGGAAAATGCCAGGAAGGCGGCGATCGCAAAGACGATCACGGGCAGGAACATCGCTCCCATACCCGAAGAGGTCACCACATGCTGCATGAACTGCGGCGCCGAGAGCAGATCGCGGCAAACGCCCGAAAGCGTCCAAGCCAGAATCAGGATGATGTTTGCGGGCAGCATCAGCTTCATGCCTTCAACCGAACCTTCGGCAAACTGGGCAAACGTCATCAGCTTGCGCGGCACATACATGAGCAATGCCACCATCAGTGCACCGAAGGAAGCAAACACCAGCGAGATTGAAGCCGAGGAATTGCCGATGGCGGCCATGAAGGTGTGATACTTGGCGTCAGTGCCCCAATAGCCGCCGGTATACATCAGAGCCAGCACGGCAAACACGATGAGCGCGCCGAGCGGAACCAACATGTCCCAGGTCGTGCCGTTGGGGTTGTACTTGAGCTTTTCGTCAGCCGTTCCTCCGGAAGCCGTGACATCAACACTCTGCCGGCTTGCCTGCTCTTCGGCGCGGCGCATCGGACCGAAGTCAAAGTCCGTACAGCAAAGGAAGAACACCAGCAAAAGAGAGAAGATGGCGTAGAAATTCCACGGAATCGTAGCCACAAAGGCGCCGAGCTCGCTCTCAAACACACCGGTATCCTTAAGCGAAGAGCCGACGGCAGCCGCCCAGGAAGAAATCGGAGCAATGATGCACACGGGTGCCGCCGTGCTGTCAATGATGTAGGCAAGTTTGGCGCGGCTGATTTTGTAGACATCCGTAATCGGGCGCATGACGGTGCCGACAGTGAGGCAGTTGAAGTAGTCGTCAATGAAGATGGCGATCCCCAAGCCTCCCGTTGCAGCCAAGGACGAACGGCGTCCGCGAATGACCTTCGTTGATGCCTTGCCATAAGCCACCGTACCTCCCGACAAGCTGATCAGGTAGACCAACGCCCCCAGTAGCGAGCAGAAGATGAGAATATTGAAGTCCACCTTTTTGGCCATCATCGTGAAGGCCGTCTCCAGCGTACCCATCACGATGTTGGCGTCTGTGCCCACCGCGTAGATGAGTGTGCCAGTGAAGATGCCCACCAGCAGAGATGAGAACACTTCCTTGGTCAGAAGCGCGAGGCCAATGGCCACAATCGGAGGAACAATCGACCACCACTCGGCAGCATAGGGTTCCATTTTGTGTTTCCTTTGTTGTTTGTTGTTTTCAGGCAGCTCGACTCAGGATCAGTCAATCCCTAACGGCTGCGTTTTTCTCGGCGAAGCGCTGCTGCAGAGCACAACGCACGGGTTGCGGCACAAAGCCGGAGACATCGCCACCCAAAGCAGCGATTTCACGAACGAAGCTGCCGCTCACGAATTGACACTCGAGGGCGGGCATCAGAAAAATCGTTTCGACCTGCGGCATCAACGTACGATTCATGCCGGCCATCTGAAACTCATACTCAAAGTCGCTCACAGCACGCGCGCCTCGTACGGACACGGTCACGCCGCGGGCCTTGGCAAAATCACACAACAAGCCGCGAAAGCCTTCCACCGTCACGTTTTCAAGCCCTTGTTCCTCTTCACAGGAGGCTTGCGCCAAGGCGATGCGCTCTTCCAAAGTAAAAAGCGTTTTTTTCTTTTCGCTTTCGGCCACCGCGAGAATCACGCGGTCAAAGAGGCGCGCCGCTCGTTTAAGCACATCTAGGTGCCCGAGCGTAAAGGGGTCAAATGTTCCGGGATAGACGGCCGTCGTCATGCGATTTAAGGCTGAGCGCGCATCCGAAAAGACCCGCGCTCCTTCATCAAAATATGAGAAATAAATAATTTTACCCGATACTGCGAACGCAAAGAAGGTAATAAACGGCTCCCGCCCTGCCGCGACGCACGGCTTGCAGTCCCCACTTGCTCAACATTTCATCCGGAATCTCGCTTTCGTTTTCCAGATAAAGGAATCCGTCTTTCTTCAGATGCGGCAAGGCGGCCTGCACAGCCTTCTGA
>OKWG01000255.1_pt1 | contig 24133 bp, 21 predicted proteins | sample 1607091 | NCBI WGS metagenome assembly OKWG01 (sample SAMN04414080, study PRJEB24778) | human gut metagenome | material: faecal | host: Homo sapiens
CCAAGAACAAGGCTATAAGAGCTAATCCACAAACCCAAACGTTCAACTTTATTTTAAATAGTGATTGATTAATTTCAACTATCTGAATATTAGTTGCTTTAGCGTAGTATTGTAGAAAAAGAGGTAATGTTTTGGCAACCGTCCGATTTTCAGCGTTTTGCACAGCATTACAATCGGAGAACTCTTTCAAAGGCAAATGTACGACTTTTCCCGAAAACATAAAATTTTGAGACGCTTTTCTTTTGGGGAAATTAGAAAATATTGGTTGATTAATCAGTCAATTGATTAATCAACTAAACGTTTAATCGCTTAAACGGCAAAAGGAATGTTGGCTATTAAATGTCAAACGACATTGGCAAGTTGTGTGCTGCGGCACTCGCTTCGCTTTTCGTGCCGCAACACTTGGGGCAAATTCTCCAAAGTCGAATTTATGAATTTTTCCTCTTTTCACTCACAAAGATAATTCCGTACTACACATATGTAAAGGGACGTTTCACTCTTCGGTCAAAAAATCTCCTGCGCTCGCTTCGCTCGTGCGGTATTTTTTGACCTGCGCCCTTGACAAATGCTCCGTACTCCATTGGCTGGTGTTCTGTGAAAAAAGAAAAAATAAATATTACTATTTTATATCCGACAGATAGTCATAAAGTCGATAGACTTTGCCTGCATCCCATTCATGGTTAGGAGTTGAGAAACTGTAACCCTCTTCGTGTATATACATGAACATTTCCAGTTTCCCGTCTGTGAAGAAAGCCAAAGGAGTTCCTATATCACCCGGGGCATTCATCAAACGGACTGTTGTATGCTCCAAATCCAGACCGCTTTTCCGCAGCTCTTCTTTTATATTGTCATTGATGATAAGAACCCTTCTGCGTATATCGTCTCTATCCGTTTCAGAATCTCTCAACACCATATTGCCTTTCTCATCCCGTTCAAACCGTACAATGCCGGATACTTTCTTTTTTATCCACCACTCCGCTTCACCATAATAATAGATATCCGGGCACAGTTCTTTGTCTTCCATTAGTTCGGCAAACTTGACGCCTTTTTGCATTTGGCGGGCTATATATGCTGCGTTACTCAGTCCGTCCTTAAAGTTTCTATCAAGCGAACCAAAGCTCCAGAAAGGAAGGCAACCTTCTTGGTTGATTTTCACGGAATCTGTTATGCCGGTTTCGTCTGTTACTTTGCTGTTTGGGATGCGGTAGTAGAAACTCGCCTCGATTTTGCCCCATACATCATCCGAATGTTCGAGCGAGTCGAGATAATGTGCCGTAATGAAGAACGGTTTCACTTCCTCCGGCGTATAAAATTGCGCACTTTTTATGTGGTCGTTATCCCAACGCGTTTCTTTTTCTTTATCGAGCGAAGAGCCGTACAGAGGTTCTTCGGCAAGCACCAAATCATGATACTTCTTCGGCCAGCGGTATAGGGCAACTTTCATATAGGGTTCCGGATTTTCTATTTTGACAGGTTCTTCCACATTGCCTGTCATTTCTATGTTTAGTGTTTCCTGCCCGCTCATATTTTTAGCGTTCAGTTGGATATACTCGTCTTTTGTTTCCCAGCGGTATTTAGGATTAGGATTAGGTTTGCCAAACCGGTCTTTTTCTTCCGCATAAGGCTCTCCGTATTTCTTGACGGCTGCTGCCAGCAGTTGAGAGAGAGCCGCTGTCTGCATCTCGACTTCGCATTGTACCATTATCAAATGTCCGTCTTCCGTTGTAGCCATGCTTACGTTCGTAAAACCATGTCCGCAAAAAGTGGCTTGTTCCAACACGATTCCCCCATGGTAGCGGTAAGCAATTAAGACCGGAAGAAGTTTGTCCGTTTCCGTGTCGTAATATTTCACGGTGTCCCTATCCACATAAAATGTCATTTGTTCTTCCGCAGTGTCTCTGCTCTCTTCCATAGCCGGAGCATAATAGTGGGCTACGTCAAGACCATAATCCAAGTCATCCAGATTGAGAACTTGTTTCCCTATTTGGGCATTGGCACAGCCGCCTAATCCAAACATACTCATTAATCCCATAATCGAAAGTGTTCTAATGTTCATAATCCAACATTTATTATTTCATACTAAATTAGCTTCGCCCAAAATACCCCGCCACCCCTAAACTCCCTTTTTCGTTTCTCGATCATTTTTGCAAATCGTTCAAAGTAGGAATAAAGTATCATCCGGCTTTTTAACCTTGATTGCTTACAAAATAGAATTTATATCATAAGAGGAATCAACTTATCAGTTCCTTTTTTCATTCCAAGATGTAACTCAATATATCCATATTCAAACTCAACTCCATTGTTTACTTCCCTTACAAAAAGCAAAGCACTTGGTTTTCCATTTTTCTTTTTAGACCGTAAAGTTACACTCCGACCATTACTTGAAAAAACAATGCGATATTCCTCAATTGGTTGAAGTTCTTTAGTAGAATATTTATTTATTATATCAGTTATACTTTTCCAATCTAATTCTATTTCTTCTTTTGTTTGATATAAGGAAATTCCCATCTCATGATAAGATGGCATAAAATATATCTTTAACTGCTCTAAATCTTTCTGTGCTATTAATTCCCTAACATAGTCATATTCTTTAAGAATTTTCTCCTCAATGCCGGGAATTGTCCTTAAGTCAACGCAATCATCCCAGTAAGTGTATTGATAAGGTACATCTGCTTCGAATTCACCCTTCATTTCAATATATGGTAACCCATTTTCCGGTATTTCAATTTCAGGAAGCGTATAAACTGTATGCCAAGTTACTTCTCCCGACTCATCCATTTTTTCTGTAAAGTCATAATAACCTATTTCCAAACGAAAAGGCTTTGCATTACTTATGACTTCTTCTCCTTGTATAGGAGACAAATGAATTTCAACAGTTTGCTTCCCTGATTCAAATATTGCAGGATTAACGGTTATCAGAGCTTCACCTATATTGGCCGATCTCGTGATTTCTGTTATCAGTATATCATTTACTCTCAATTCAAATAAGCAACCCCGATTACCATATTTGGCATAGTACACAGGTCTGCTTTCATTTTTGTAAACACAAGAGTCCACATTTTCTTTGGGTACATTGCCAAGTTCCTTAACATTCGAATTCCCTTGCTTATTTTGCGCATTGGAGCATCCGCCAAGCCCAAAACTAAGTAATCCCATAATCAAAAGTGTTTTAATATTCATAACTGTTCTCAGATTTGATTTTTGAATTTTTGTAATATTTCCCAATCAACTCTCTCTATAGAAAGCTATGCAGAACTCGGTCATCTCGTTACAGTGTTCGGCTTGTTGGGGAGATATATATTCTTTATTTTCCCGCATATATTTATCTATTTCATGCAAGATTTCAAGGTTGTGATACATACTGCAATTTTGCATATCAAACAATAAACGCACAAACTCAATCCCAATATATGTACTTGTAAGTTCCTTGTCATTTTTCCAGCCAGTATAATCATAAACTCTATTTATCAATTCGCCCTGTTCATCTACATCTGAAACCAAGGCAAGTGCCAACAAACTGTTTATACAATATCTTTTTATCCGGATAGCTTCTTGTCGATCTTCTATTAAATCAGTATCGTTCTCATGTAAAAAGGTCTGTATTTCGTTTCTTAGTTCATCATTAATCGTCCGGTTTGTTGATAAGGAAGCATCAAAAGCCCTATCTAAAAGGCTATTTATATGGTCGATTGTTTCTTTGGTTGTAGGATTCATGTCTTCCATGTGCAACAATTCTTTGGTAACTTTCGCAACCATCTTTTCCGGTTCTACCAAATCTGCCTGATAAACTCCGACTTCATTTAGCTTATTTTCGTCCTCAATAGAGGTTACATAAAGCGTTACTTTACCCTCTTTATGAAGCCGGACGGCAAACAGATTTCCCTTATATTGTTTCAAAGAGTTCCTGTCAAATGTCGTATTTAAACGCCATGATTGCCTTATGCCTGAATCGGATGTCCAATGTATAGTCAAACAGTCAGGAGGAAGAAGTGATTCACTGTCGATTGATACCGGAACATATACTTTATTAATAATGGATATACCTGCATTATGACTATCCTTACTTGAATACATTGATAACAGATGTATATAATTATCTGCTTCAGGTGTTTCCAATAGAAAGACACCATAACGGTAGCGTTGCCAACGTTTAAGACCTATCTCTTTACAAAATATGCTGCATAACAATAGGAAAATAATAGCCAACAGTATTGCATTAGCCTTATCCTCTTTAAACAATTGATAGATTATTGTTCCCATATACTCACTTTTGGTTAATTCATCCAGTTTATGTTAGCATTGTATATACCGGATATTATAATAGATATAACAAGGCATATACATCCTATAATCATATCTCCCTTACGACACAAGCTCCCTTGCGGATTTAGAAAAGCCGCAAAGAAAAATAGGGCAGTAATCGTATAAGGCAATAGCTTGCAATAAAAATCATGTGAATCATAACTTGGATAATAAAGAGTGATTATTCTTAATAGCACTCCAATGACTACTATCAGAGTTATGTTTAAATATAGTCTGTCCATTGAATCCATACACTCAAAATATTAAGTTTATCCTTTCTTTTTTATTGTCCCAAAGATACCCCGCCACCCCTAAACTCCCTTTTCGTTTTCCGCCCATTCTTTTTCGGTAATCGACCATATTAGGATATTTAACGGCTGTATTTGTCCTCTTTCGCCAAATATAATGCAAAGTATCGAAAATACAGTAATCACTTTGTTTTATTTTCCTAATGCCCGGCAATATATTTTCCTCTGTCCTCATAACCGTTTTTCGTTCTAAAGTTTCTTCATGTGAAATAATTACAACTCCCATATATGATTTCTTTTGCGAAGACTACTACGCATTTCAGAACGTCATTGCCGGAGCTTGACGGACAGGTATTATTGATTCGGTTTGCTTTGTCTATATGCGGTGCAACCAACGGGAGCAACGTATCGGCACACTCTTATGTGCTGCAAGGGAGTTTAGGTTTACCGAAACATAACCTTGCTACTCCTAAAAACTCCATACTTGCCAAAAGAAAAAGACGGGCGAGGATGGCGTTCCTCTGCCCGTCTTTTTCTTTTAGCAAGTGAAAATCTTAAATGGCTGCCGTTATCTGTTGCTCCAATCCCGCCAACTTTTGCGAAAGTTCTTCCATATCACGGCTTACTTTGTCGTTGGTTATCTTCGCATATATCTGTGTGGTCTTGATGTTCGTATGTCCCAATATACGGCTGACCGTTTCTATCGGCATACCTTTTGCCAGAGTAAGCGAGGTCGAGAAGGTATGACGCCCGACATGGTAGGTCAGCTTGATTTTAAACCCGCATTGCCTGCCGATTTCTTTCAGTATCTTGTTACATGCCTCGTTACTCGGCATGGGAAACACATGGTTGTCGGCAGCCATGCCCTTGTATTTCTCAATTATCCGTTTGGGAACGTCCAACAGCCGGATATTGGAATCGACATTTGTTTTCTGCCTGCGGGTGATTATCCACTGATGACCGTCAAGGAAGGTTTGCAGGTTGTCGGAGGTGAGGTTCTTCACGTCGGCATAGGACAAACCCGTCCAAGTGGCGAAGAGGAACAAATCACGCACAAGCTCGTACATTTTATTTTTCATGGGGACTTGCATCAAGGTTTGCAGTTCCTCTTCCGAAAGGAAACCCCTGTCCACGTGTTCGGGACTTATCAGATAGCCCGCAAAGGGATTGACTGCGAGCAATCCCGTATTGCGTGCAATGGAAACAATGTGTTTTACTCCGATCATGTACATCCATACCGTATTGGTACAACAGCCCCGCACACTGCGCAAATAGTATTCAAAGCCATTGATAAAGGCGAGGTTCAACTCCTTCAGCGGAATATCCTCACGCTTGTACTCGCTTTCAATATACTGCCGCATCAGCTTGTAGAGGTTGCGATACTTGTCGTATGTCCCTTGCGCCCTGCCGTTGCCCACCTTGCGGGCAAACTGTGCGTTATGCCCGGCAAAGAGTTTGAGCAGTGTGTTCTGTTTTACCCCGATACCCAAGTAGGCGTTTTTCACCTGTTCGGCTGTGGCGTAACCCTCGGTCTGCATCATTTCCCCGTAGCGGTTGTTCACTGCCACACGGATTTGTTCCAGCCTGTGGTTTGTCTCTCTGGCTCTTTCGCTCTTGCCGACCGCTTTGCCCGCCTTGCCATCCCATAATTCGGGCGGTACGGTCATTTTAAGGCTGAACTGTGCAATGCCCTTGTCAATGGTTATCCTGCCCATTAAAGGCAGGCTGTTGTCGGATTTGGGTGCATTACGCTTGACGTAAAATAATAGCTTGAATGTGCTGCGCATAACTCAAAAATTTTAATGGTACAAAAATACAATTCTTTGAGTTACCGATAGTTATGCAAAATGATGCAAACGACTGAAACAGAACATGCTAAGGGAATTTATTGCCCTATAACAAGGTAACGGATAAGTAACCGAACAATTTCTTTCCTTTGTTTTTCGTTGCTTAATTCGCCTTCTTGTCATTTGCTTTTGTTTTCTTTAGTTGCTGACTATCAGACAGTTTTCATCATTCCTCTATGCTTTGCTATTTAAACAACCGTTTATTTTAAACTTCAAAATAACACAGCCTAAATACAAAAGAAATAAATATCGATAAAAAAGAAGTCTATAAACATTATCCGGCACATGAAATACACAGGTAAACCATTCACCCAAAGCACAAATCCCAACAAATAACACAAAAGACCTCCTAAAAGAAAGACAATTAACCAGAAAAATAACAAAAGGTAATATCAGCCAACACTGTAAATAGATCCATGGATAATAGGATCCTGGACCAAAGCCACCTTGCATATAAAGCCGCTGCCAATCTACTCCACCTTTAAGAAGATAAAAGATTGCACATTGAGAAAAAATTAAGAGAAAGAATGGGAGAGAAACACGATCTAACATCTTCTTCACATTCCTAGCAGAGAAATAACCGTTGAAACCTTTTCGCTGAAAACCACCATAAGTCAAATAAGATGACACCAATAAAAATAAAGGAACAGCCTGCCCAATGTAAGCAATTGAGTAAATAGATTCATTTGGCATATTGTGCAACAATATCACAAAGAGAATGGCAACTCCCTTCACAAAATCAATCGAATAATCCCTTTCTCTCCTATCCATATCATCTATAATTGAAAACATCATATTTCAGTTCATAACAACGGATAGAGCCCGGTTGATAACAGCAAACCAAGAAACTATTTGGTAAAGTAAGAACATCTCCGTAGCCAACATCAAAATTATCGCTTTCAAAAAGACTAGCAGGATTACTAGCCAACTTCCCATCTTTAAGAAGTACCGTATCAAAACTATATTTACCACGATTGGAGTCCTTAACATTCCGGTAAGTTAGTATAAAAGCATCCTTATAAGGAGTTAAAGAAGGAGCATGCCCTTCTATCGGTAAAAAACTCCATGTCCAAGTCACCCCTAAATCCTCACTAACTCCAATCTCAAGACGATTGTCTCCATTCTCTGACTGTTGACGACCCACGACGTACATTTTCCCATCATAATACCCCAGCGAGGCCTCATTAATACGTCCACATTCTATTTGATTTGTCCACAGACGCTCATCTAACCAAGATACAACCTCCCAACTCCTCCCAAAGTCTTCCGATTTTTCCAACCATGTAACAGCCCAACGATTATAACATACCGCATAAATTACATCATCTATTATAACCATATTCCCACGGGCTGCCGCAAATGTCTCGTCTTTTGGAAAAGGAAATAAAACAGGCGATCCATAGAAAATACCCCAATTCTCCGAACAAATGCTTTTCACAATGGATTCCGTCTCCGATTCTCTTTCAAAGAAACGGCAAAGTATACCGTTATTAGGTAATACTAAAAGCTGAGGATCCCTCACGTCATGCCCTTTAACTGGAGCAAATATAACCTTCCTGTTAACCCATGTTTTTCCTTTATCGAAACTCTCCATCTGTATTAACTTACTATCAAAACTAACGTGGCTCGAACCTTCTCTATAAACCACGATAATCTTACTTCGATCCTTATTCCCCGCAATGGCAGGAAAAGCCAAATGTAGGCTACTATCGTCAATAGACGTACTGCGAAGCAAATTCGGGTTATATATTTCCTTTAGCTCATCATCACCACAAGCCATAAAAGGAAATAAAAATACCATAATAAATAAAAGTAGATGGTGTTTCATAAAGCATATATTTTAACTTTAGTTAATCATCTGATAAATACTCCCGCTTGAAAGGTTCTCCTTTTTTTATATCACATTTCACCTTTTTGCCCAATATATCCGGTAAATACTTAGGCGATAGACCATCAGAGGGTCTAACAGAACGAACATTTTCTTCTGTTACTGTATCACCAGCATACATATCTTGAGCGACAAATAAGGAACGGGCAAACTTCCTGTTATTCCTCACCTTTTCAGTCAACTCATAGGTTGGCTTTCCCAATGCCATCTCGACTTCTCTTACACATCGAACCATTTCGGAGAACTCCTCCTTATTCATAGAAAAAGCCGCATCCGGTCCTCCAATACCCCGATCCAAAATAAAATGCTTCTCGAGAATTCGAGCACCCAACGCAACCGAGGCTATCGCCACCGAACTAGACATCGTATGATCTGAAAGTCCTACAGGAAGTTTGAAACGCTCTCTCATATCGGGAATCGTCCTTAAGTTCGCAAGCGCCACAGGAGCCGGATAAGAAGATGTACATTTCAATAAGGCAATCTGATCATTACCGACTCTTTTGCAAGCGGCTATCGCCCCCTCAATATCCTCATAAGTAGCTATTCCCGTTGATATTATGACTGGTTTCATCTTTGAGGCCACATACTCGATCAAAGGAATATCCGTAATCTCAAAGCTAGCGATCTTATATGCCGGAACATCCATAGCCTCCAAGAAATCCACAGATGTTTTGTCAAACGGAGATGAGAAACAAATCAGACCTTCCTCTTCCGCAATATGTTTTAATTCAGGTTGCCATTCCCAAGGGGTAAAGGCGTTCTGATATAATTTATACAATGTAGTTCCATCCCATAAAGTATCTTGCTTTATTTGAAAATAAGCATTATCACAATCTAATGTAAGAGTATCCGCCGTATAGGTTTGAAATTTGATGGCATCCGCACCAGCAGCCTTGGCTGCTTTCACGGTCTCTACGGCGATGTTGAAATCATGATTATGATTCGCAGACATTTCCGCTATAATAAATACCCGATCGGAATCTTCCCGATCAAGACCAAAATATTCGAATAAATTAGTTTCCATACACATAACAATACTTCAACGCATGTTTATTATCACTAACACAATCCTTAAAACCAGCACGAATAAACGCATATCTTGAAGCCATATTCTCGGTTTTCACATATGCGTAAATCTTACTTATTTGCCTTTCACGGTCATGGAAATGTCTCAAAGCCTTTTCCAATAAGCAAGGAGCAAGTCCAAATCCTCTGTAGTTAGCTCCAATACTTATACTAATCACCGCACTGTTATTTTCCTCAATATCGAAACGGACTTGTCCAATTAATTTCTCTTTCTCGTAAAAGACAAATAGTCTTCTCGCTCTATTCTTTAAGGTCGCATAAAACCAATTTCTATGTTCATCCAATGATATAGCATGGGTCGAAAAAGAATTTTGCCGTACCATCCGATCATTCGTAAGCTCGAACAGAGGTAGTAAGTCTTCTTCTTTAGCCAATCTCATATCCATATTCATCTCATAAAACATCCGGATTACAGCTTTCATAATCCGATGAGCCCCTTTTCCATCGATTTGACTTATCCCCCGACAAAAAATCTCCCGCCGATATTCGGAGTTCTCAAATTTTAATATAATCTTATCCAGATCATCTATATGCCAATCTTTTGTGGCATCAATAAATTCATCGACAAAGCCAATATTCTTCCACCCCGCAATATTGTTACCTTGGTTTTCAGCCACCTTAAAGATAACGGATGGCAGACCTGTTATCGCCAATTCGTTTATCGTCTGTCCAGCCGCAGAGATCGCAAAATCCGCAGCTAACATCAAATCTCTCATCACTTCAGCCTCCACATTACGGTATATAACCGTATTATCATCCGCCATCCTCTCTATTTCTGCCTTATGAGAAAATGCTGGCCCTAAGATAACGATTTTCCTCAAATTAGCATAGCAGTTCGTCAACTTCTCCAAAATTTTTGGCGTTAGATTTAAAGGATCACTTCCTCCGAAAGTTATTAGGACGGTCTTTACTTTCTCCCGGATTTCTCTATGACCACATAAGTCTTTAAATGCCTCACGTAAAATCACAAAATCTTTTCCTAACAAATAATGTTGTCCAAGATTCCGTTTATAGGGTATCAATTCCGCACCGACCGTCCCATTTATGATGATTCCCTCCGGATATTCCAAACGATTAAAATCATCTAAATAGGCAGCGACCTTTACCCGCTGTCTTATTTCGGTATAAAGTCCTTTTCCTGCCAAATAGGAATCAATAACTATTATGTCATCTTGAGATAGATACTCAAGCAAACGTTCCGTGTTCTCCAACCAATTAAAGACAAACAGAGGATAAGATTGTACTAAGTTTTTTACACTCTCATCCCCATTTACAATAAAGGTTACATTTGCGTTTCTCTCCCGAAATACTTGGGCAATAGCCGTACAACGGGAAATATGCCCATAGCCTGTGTGCGAATATCCCTCAGTTAAAATCAGAACTCTCATATCAACTCATATGAAGTAGTTTATATTTCATCTCCGCTAAAGCCCAATCTGTATCCGTATCAATATCTTGTACACGAAACTCATCCAGAACAATCGCCGTGCCATTCTCACTTAGCAATTTTTTATCTTTTAATAGAGAAGAGGTCTTTATCCAATAAAACGTACCACTATCATGATAGGCGGGGCGCAAATCTTGACTCCGGCTAAATCTATACTCTGGCCAATTCATGTTTAAATTTCCTTTTTCATCTATCGATAAAGAACGCAGTATCGGATATGAGAAAGCGACCACCGGACAGATAGAATCAAAGGTAGACATAACTAACTGATCATAAGCAGAACGAACATCCTCGGAAGAAATCAATGGGGCTGTTGGAAGCAAACAACAGATCAAGTCAAACTCATACCCTCTCCCTTTATAGGCATTGACAACCTCGACCAATACATCCGCCAATGTAGCATAGTCATTAGCATTTTCCGTAGAACGCAGAAAAGGGACAGAAGCCCCTTCTTGACGGGCTATCTCGGCGATTTCCACATCATCCGTCGAAACCATCACCTCCTCAAACAGTCCGGTACCAAGAGCGGCCTCTATTGAATATGCTATTATCGGTCTGCCCAAAAAAGGTTTTATATTTTTATGAGGAATCCGTTTACTACCTCCTCGCGCTGGTATTATTGCCAAACATTTCATTTTTTCGTTATTTTTATGATCTTAATTTAACCAAAATCTGATACAAGCTTATGCCCAAATCAGTCTGAAAATAAATAGCACGAAGCAATATACGAAGTTTCAATGGAACTTTTGTCTTGTAATAACTATTCTTCATGAAACAAGGAAATATCTCTTCCATCTCTTGCTTGATTTGATTCACATACTTTTTCTCAGGAGGATCAAACTGTGATATGGCGCCTAGAATTGAGTTTACATAAAAAAGCTCAGTAAATCGAAACTCTACTTCTTCCGGATATATCTCATAGATACCTAATCTACGCATATTATCCAAAAACATTTTAGAAGTCTTCAAACGGTCAAAAAAGCGATAGTTATTAATGCTCCGAGTCGTAGAAATATTATTACAACGATAATAATAATAAGGATGGTTATCCTTCACGATCTTTCTCGCACTCAAATATAGAGCTGTTACAATCGCATTATCTTCATAGAATAGCTCCTCAGGAAACTCTATTTTATTTCTGATAAAGACTTCCTTTTTGATTATATTAGTCCAAATCCGACATTCACCTTCAATAAAACGCTTATTTCTCTCATATTCAGGCAATGAAAACCATTCAGACTTACAGTTAATCCGTAAACGAATATCTTGTTCACTATAATACTGAAAATAGTCACCACAAACCATTTCCGCATCATGCGTAACCGCTAATGTATAGAGATTTTCATACATATCAAGAGAAACCCAATCGTCACTATCAACAAAACCAAGGAAAGGAGCCCTCGCTTTTTTTATCCCGGCATTACGGGCTCCCCCTTGTTTTATATTCCGAGGTAAATCAATAACAACAATACGATTATCCTTTGCCTCATAATCCCGAAGTATATCTAATGATTTATCAGTAGAACAATCATTCACACAGATAATCTCAATGTTATGCAATGTTTGGGATATCAATGAATCCAAACATTTCCCAATGTATTTTTCCACGTTAAATACTGGGATAACAATACTTACCGCAGGATTTTTTTGGTTCATCTTACAATTTCTTTTTAAGAAAGGAATTCTTTGATCTTCACAATTACATATTCCTGTTCTTCATCCGTCAATGTCGGATACATCGGCAGACTCAAACAATGCTTATAGTATTCCTCCATTACAGGTTGATCGCCTTCTTTATTTCCTAATTGCTTATAATAAGGGGTCAGATGCAAAGGAACATAATGAACTTGCGCATAAATATTACTTTTATGCAAATAATCATATAATCCTAATCTGTCCTCCACTTGGATTATAAATAAATGATAGGCATGAAAGACCTGATCCGATACAAAAGGAAGCTTAACCCCCTTCAGATCGGAAAGACCTTCCCTATATCGCCGGGCAATCTCTTGCCGCCGTGCTAATCCCATATCGGCTCTTTTCAATTGAGATATCCCTAAAGCTGCCTGAAAATCAGTAATTCGATAATTATATCCAAGCTCCTGCATCTCATAATACCAGCCACCATGGTTCTCGTGTAAAAGTGCCGGGTTCTTGGTAATGCCGTGTGTACGGTATAGACAAAGTTTTTCATATAATTCCTTACAATTTGTCGTAGCCATCCCCCCCTCGCCAGTCGCAATATGTTTTACCGGATGAAACGAAAAAACACTAACATCCGCAAAGTTCCCATTGCCACATAGCTGCTTCTCACCTTTACTATCAATAAAATATCCACCTGGCGCATGACAAGCATCTTCTATAATCCATAAGCCGTACTCATCCGCCAATTGACGAAAGGCCTCCAAATTGGCTGGATAACCCGCAAAATCAACCAAAACAATTCCCTTATAAGTGCCTTTGGGAGATTGTGACAATAAACGGCTTAATTTCTTTATATCCATCAAATAGGTATCTTCCTCTACATCACAGAAGACAACCTCACCTCCCCGATAGCGAATACAATTAGCGCTAGCCGCAAAAGTCAAAGGAGTCACAATCACTTTATCACCCAGATTCACATCAAGTGCCGTAGCCGCTAAATGAAGACCCGCCGTAGCATTATTAACTGCTATAGCATATTTACAGCCGACATAAGAGGCAAAAGCCTCCTCAAATTCTTTTATTTTTGGCCCTTGAGTTAAATAATCCGACTTTAAGGCATCTATTACACATTGAATATCCTCATCCGTAATATGCTGACGTCCATAAGGAATAGGCTTAGTAATCATTTTATCTCAAAATTAGGATCTACATATTTCTTTATTTTTTCCCGCATAGACTCTACAGTCTCCCATTCCGTATTCGTATCAGAACTATAATGGAATCCCTCTGGAACCTTAACCGCATTATGATGATTTACATAGTCTTCATATTTATGATTAAACGCAACAGAGGGCAAGATCGCATAATAAGGACCTAGATCTATAGTATTCATGGCATCCGTGACCGTAATCATTTCCTCATGCAATTTTTCCCCGGGGCGTATACCGACCTCCACCAATGGAAGGTTAGGCGCAATAGCCTTCGCAACATCCACTATTCGATAAGATGGAATCTTAGGAATAAAAATCTCACCTCCTAAATGATGACCGATAGCGAACATGACCAAAGCAACTCCCGCTTCTAACGAAATATTGAAACGAGTCATCTTCATATTCGTAATAGGTAACTCTACCGCACCTGAATCTCTCTTGTTAATGAAAAAAGGAATAACAGAGCCCCTTGATCCCATAACATTGCCATAACGGACCACTGAAAACTTGATATCCCGCGGACCACTAATATTATTTGCGGCAACAAACAACTTATCAGAAGTCAGCTTTGTAGCCCCATATAAATTAATCGGAGCACAAGCCTTATCCGTAGATAAAGCCACAACATGCTTTACTTTTGTACGCAAGGCTGCATTAATCACATTTTGAGCTCCATGTACATTTGTCTTTATGCATTCATCCGGATTATATTCGGCCGTATCCACTTGCTTAATAGCCGCAGCATGAATAATTACATCTATGCCTTCGCAAGCACGTTCCAAACGTTCTCCATCCCGGACGTCTCCAATAAAGAAACGTAATTGAGGATACTTTGACGCAGGGTATTTTTGCTTCAGCTCAAACTGTTTCAACTCGTCACGTGAATAAATAACAATTCTTTTCACTTGAGGATAATCACGAAGGATTGTCTCCACGAATTTTTTACCAAAAGAACCTGTTCCTCCAGTAATTAAAACAGACTTTTCATTTAACATATTACTTCTATTTATATCTATTCTATAACTCCTTCGATTGTATATAAGAAGCTACAATATCATACTCTTCAAATGGTTGTCCCATATTTTTATTAATAATACGATCCTGAAACCAAATCACTGATGTACTATTTTCATGAAAAACAGAAAGTTTATTTCCATTATCCAACAAGATTAGAATTAAAAACTCAACCATTATGTTTGATTGTACTATTTTTAATCCATATTGATACAAATCCTCTGTTTTTTTTATATGAGGATGCAATTTCACATAAACATAATCAAAATCATTTTTCTCTTTATCCAGAGCTTTCAATATGTTTACATTAATTTGATGATTAGTTAAATAAATTCCAACCGATTTATTTCTCACTGATAAAAATTCTTCATATCCCGTAGAAAAATTCAAAAACAATGGTAATTCTTCCCTTAACCTCTTAACAAAGGGCTTCTGGAATGATTTCAAAGATTTTGAATATCCTGGGAACTGAGACCTATACAAATCCGGCAAATAAAGAAACTGCCCCGTAAGAAACTTTGAAAAACCAATATGGTCACCAACACCCGTAAGCTTATTTATTATATTCTTCAAGCCTTTTGAATTATCAAAACGATCTCTTCTGTAGCTTCCGAATCCTTCTTCAAACATATACATTCGTTTAAATCGGGATAGCTTAAAAAATATTCCATAAACAAAAGAAGCATCTACCTCTACGAACAACGTATTTACTGGGTGAAAAAACAAATATAAATCCAAATGAAACAAATCTTTGAAATATAATATATCATTCCATGTATCATCAAATGTCTTAACTTGATGAAAGAACAATTCCGCATCCCTAAAATGTCCTAAAATAATTAGAACCTTTTTTGAAGATGCATTTCCATATCCAATATTTCTTACATTAAAATATTGCAATGGCTTAGAACATATATATATATCAGTATCCATTATATCACGCCAGCTTGTTTCCTTGTTTTATCGTATTCTCTTTTTAGTTCTATAAGTTGCTCTTTACAGAATAAATATACGACAGGAACCACAATTGTCAATAAAAACACGGCGAGAGCAGCATATAGTTTACGAGGGGCCACGGGTGTACTCTTCACAAATGCCTCATCAACAATCAATGCCCTATTCATACTTTTATTTAATTTCAATAATGCCTCTTCTCGTTTTTGTAATAATATCAAATAAACACCTTGAGCAATCTCTTGATCACGCTTATAATTCATGAATTCTCGTTCTTGAGTTGGAACGTTACCCATTTTATCCAAAATAGCCTTCTCCTTAGACTTGAGATCTTTCAATGTCAAATTCAGGCTTTCTTGCGCATTCTTGATCGTAAGGGCAACACTCTTACGCATTTGATCTAATTGCTTATCCATCACAGTAAATAAAGGGTTGTCCTCTTTCGAGTTTTGCAACATTCGCTGACGATTTACCAACAACTCATTATAAGTAGTTATGGAACCGCCTTTCTCTCCTTCTTGGACATTCATCAATACGGGTACCAAATTATACTTATTAGCAGGATTTTGCACGAAGTCTTCCATAAATCTAATAGCATGCCCTTGAGCCTCCATCTCAACAATTTTCGTTTGGATCTCTTTCATTTGATCCACATAAAATTGCACATCGGCTGTCAAGTCAGTCATTTGGTTATTTTTCTTATAGATCTCTATAGATCGTTCAGCATTAGCTAAATCCGATATTACCTTATTGATTCGCTCATCCAAAAACTGTATTGTAGCACGAGCTTCTTTATTATTTATTGAATCGGCACGATTATTATATTCAAACATTAATGCGTTTAAAACGTCAATGCCTCGTTTTTTCTCATATTCCCTCAAAGTACATTCTATAACATTTGAATTATCTGAGTAAGTCTCAATTTCTATATCCTGCGCAAAATCATCTCCAACAAAACCAGCCGGCCTCATGGTTATATAAAGTTTCATGCTTTCTCCCAATTTATGGTTAGTTCCATAACTTAGGACAAACCGATTATCACCGAATTCAACGATCGCAGGTAATGAAGAAAACTCATAAGACCGCTTCTGACTTTTTGTCTTCCCTTCGATCTTTATTTTTCCCTCACGATCTTCCCGGACATAAAACTCTATTGTTTCCTCTTGAGATTTCAATGTACTAGAATCTGCAACCATCAGAAAAGGGGTATTTACATACTGTTTATATTTCCAAGTTAACGGTTCAACATACTCTGCATTTAAGCCTAATTTTAAAACAACCTCATACCATAAAGTATGAGATTTTAACACCGCTAATTCATCATCAATAACAATACCCGCACTACCTCCTCCACTCAAACCAAAAGATTTCATCAAACCTGCCGCATCTCCCAAAGACATATTTCCTGAGGACATGGAAGTATCATCTTGAACTTTAAAACGAGCCATTATTTCGTAAGTTGTCGGATAATAAATCAAATATAATACAGCTGGTATTAGAGATATAACAAAAGTGCCTAGAAATAATCTCCAGTGCCTCAGATACCCTATTAGAATAGACTTTAAACTTATAGTCTCATTTCCTATATTTGTTGAATCCATAGCTAAACAATTACTTCTTAATATTAATAATCGTGATTACCATCGAAGAAATAACAGAAATCGCACTAATTATCGAGGAGAACACAGTTATATTATACTGTTTACTTTGACTAAATCGAGAATTACGCTGCTTTGCCAAATTGGGCTCAACATAAATAACGTCATTTTGCCTTAAATAAAAATAGGGAGATGTAAATAGCGAAGGATCAGTTATATCCATACGAACAAATTCTTTTTGCCCATCATTATCTCTTATCAGCAAAATATTCTTCCTATTGGCTGTAATCGCCAAATCTCCAACATACCCAAACGCATCTAAAATAGAGATTCGATCATTCTTTATAGTAAAAGTACCGGGACGATTTACCTCTCCCATTACCGTAATTCTATAATTTGTAATCTGCACGTTAACCAATGGGTTTTCTATGTATTTTGACAATTTACTTTGTAGCTCATCACACAGTTCTTGTTTTGATAAACCTGCGACATGAATCTTCCCTAATACTGGGAAATTTATGTTACCATCCGAATCAACAAGATAAGTATACATTGATTGAGAGGCAGCGATAGGTTGGTCACCTTGCTGCGCATACGCGAAAACAGGGGGATTAAATGGCGTCGTCACGGACGGATCCGGAGCTGTAACAGATATCGCCAGTAAATCATCTTTACTGATACGAGACGTATAAGTTTGATTCATTTGACTAATCTGTTCTGGAGTCAAAGTATCTACTCCTTGCAAATACACTACGTCTTTAGGTGCGGAACAAGCCCCTAGCAACAAGACAAACAATATCACTACTGATATTAATTTAATTCTCATAATCTTTGTTTTCTTCAAATAAGATGCAAATATACAACTTTTAGTTGAACTCAAAGGCATAAAGCACCCGTAAGTCCAAAGATACTTCTATAACGATGCAATTGTCTAGATATTGCTGCATGCTAAATCAAAATTATAGTTGTTTTTACCGCTTTTTCATGATTATTGCGTAAGTTTGTGACAAAACAAAAACATATGGTTGAGATAGGAAAATACAACACGCTGAAAATAGTGAAAGACCTTGACTTCGGGGTTTATCTGGATGGAGGTAACGGGGTGGAGATCTTGTTGCCGACTCGTTACGTACCTAAAAACGTGAAACCCGGGGATGAGGTCGAGGTGTTTATTTATCATGATAATGAAGGGAGGTTGATCGCTACTACCGCACGTCCTCTGGCAACGGTCGGGGAGTTCCAGTTCATGGAAGTAAAAGACGTGAATAATGCTGGCGCATTTTTGGAATGGGGAATCATGAAAGATTTGCTCGTTCCTTTCAAGGAGCAGAAAATGCCGATGAGAGAGGGGAAATGGTACTTGGTCTACGTCCGGCTAGATCATGTGACAGGACGTATCATGGCATCCGCACGTATCGAGAAGTTCTTGAACAATACCCCTATCGATTACGAGCAGAATCAAGAGGTTCAGTTATTGGTAGCCGACGAGACGGATCTTGGCTATAAGGTGATCATCAATAACCAGCATTGGGGATTGATCTATTATAATGAGGTATTCCAGCGTCTTGAGAAAGGTGAGCATCTGAAAGGCTATATAAAAGAGGTGCGTGAGGATGATAAGATAGACGTAAGCCTAACACCGCAAGGCTACCAAAAGGTAGAGGGGATCGCCGGCGTCATTCTGGAAGCGATGAAAACACAAGGGGGATACATCCCGGTACACGACAAGAGCGATCCGGACGTGATCTATTCCTTATTCCGCTGTAGCAAGAAAGCTTTCAAACAAGCGATCGGGGCACTCTATAAGCAACATCTTATCACGCTGGAAGATGGCGGGATACGGCTCGTGAACGAGAAGTGACCCATTTATATAAAAAAAGTCAATGGAATCCGTTACAGAATCCATTGACTTTTCTTTATAAATCCATTGAGTTAGCGAACGGATTCCATTGACTTTCTAATCCAGCTTCAATACGGCCAAGAACGCTTTTTGCGGAACTTCTACCGTACCGATCTGCTTCATTCGTTTCTTTCCCTCTTTCTGTTTTTCCAGCAATTTACGCTTACGGGAGATATCGCCTCCATAACATTTCGCCGTCACGTCTTTACGGACAGCCTTAATTGTCTCACGAGCGATAATCTTAGCGCCTATCGCCGCTTGGATAGCGATATCGAATTGCTGGCGGGGGATCAACTCTTTCAGTTTCTCGCACATACGACGTCCGAAAGTAACGCTATTATCCACGTGCGTCAATGTAGACAAAGCGTCTACCGGCTCACCGTTCAACAGGATATCTAATTTAGCCAACTTACTGGGACGGAAATCATGTAAATGGTAATCGAAAGAAGCGTACCCTTTTGAAATACTCTTCAACTTATCATAAAAGTCGATTACGATCTCGCCCAACGGCAAGTCATAATGAATCTCGACACGATCACCTGAAATATATTCTTGCTTAAGCAGGATGCCACGCTTACCCAGACAGAGTGTCATGATCGGGCCGATATAGGTAGTGTTCGTGATCACGGAAGCACGGATAAACGGCTCGTCGATATGATCAATCAAAGTCGGGTCCGGCAAGCCTCCCGGATTATGTACCTCGATCACCTCCCCTTTCTTTGTATGAACGATATAAGAAACGTTCGGTACAGTAGTTATCACATCCATATTGAACTCACGATCCAAACGCTCCTGAACAATCTCCATATGCAACAAGCCCAAGAAACCGCAACGGAACCCAAAACCCAACGCGGCGGAACTCTCCGGCTGGAAAGTCAAGGAAGCGTCGTTCAACTGCAATTTCTCCAATGACGCACGAAGGTTCTCGAAATCCTCGCTATCAATTGGATAGACACCGGCGAAGACCATCGGCTTCACCTCCTCAAAACCGGCGATCGCATCTTTAGCCGGGCGAGACACATGAGTGATCGTATCACCGACACGCACCTCCCGGGACGTCTTGATACCGGAAATGATATATCCTACGTCTCCCGTCCGGATCTCCTCACGGGGGCACATATCTAATTTCAATATACCTACCTCGTCGGCGTCATACTCTTTTCCTGTAGCGATAAACTTCACATGGTCACCTTTACGGATCACGCCGTTTACCACCTTGAAGTAAGCGATAATACCACGGAACGGATTAAAGACGGAGTCAAAAATCAAACACTGCAACGGGGCCTCCGGATCACCTTTCGGGGCCGGGACCTTCTCCACGATCGTATTCAAGATCTCAGTCACTCCCTCACCTGTCTTTCCGCTCGCCCGTAAGATATCCTCACGAGGGCAGCCCAACAGTTCCACGATCTGGTCCTCTACCTCCTCCGGCATGGCGCTAGGCAGGTCGATCTTGTTCATCACCGGAATAATCTCTAAGTCATTCTCTATCGCCATATACAGGTTAGAGATGGTTTGCGCCTGAATACCTTGGGCCGCGTCCACGATCAGCAACGCACCCTCGCAGGCGGCGATAGAACGGGAAACCTCATACGAGAAGTCCACGTGTCCCGGAGTATCGATCAGGTTCAGTATATATTCTTCACCCTTATAATTATACTTCATCTGGATCGCATGGCTCTTGATCGTAATACCACGCTCACGCTCTAAATCCATGTCGTCAAGGACTTGAGCTTGCATGTCTTTACCTTCTACTGTCTTGGTATACTCAAGCAAACGGTCTGCCAAGGTACTTTTCCCATGGTCAATATGAGCAATAATACAGAAATTGCGGATATTCTTCATCTGCTAAATTTATTTTTAGGTACGCGAAGATAGGAAATTTAGCCTAAATACTATACTTTTGGCATACCATTTGTTGTTAATAGTATATGACAATACAAGAAATAAATAAAGCATACAACCGAATTATCGGTTCATTAGACGAAAAGGAGCTAAAGAATGCGTTCGATTTTCTCCAAGGTTTAATAGCGGGAATACGTGAGTACTCATTCCAAGACAGGTTGAACGAGCTACAAGATACTTATAAATATATGTTGCGATACCGGATCGAGGGGGCTAAAGATCCGATGCAAGACCAGATATACAACAACTTGATCGCATCCAGCTATGAGTTCGCGGATATAGTGAAGCACAAGGCCTTATCGGTAGATTCGCCTCTCTCCTATTATAGCCGTAGGCGAATGATGCAAAAGGAGCTTACCAACTATGACCAGCTCCACAAGGTCTTGAGAAACGCCTCTTTGGTGAAGATAGAGACTCCGACCGGAACCATTACGGAGCAGCAGCAAATCGAATCCGCCACGATCCTATTGTTCAATAAGATCTGGACCTCAAATCCTCTCAATAAGGAAGAAATAGCCTCCATCAGGAACCTATTGAATGACCAAGAGTTGCCTTTTATCATCGGTAGCCAAATCGTATCGGCATTAATGCTGGGGTTGCAAGCCGCTTTCGATAAGGAGAAACTGCTATTATTATTCGATGCGGCCAATCTCCAAGAAGATGAGATTCGTTACCGCGCGTTGATCGGGATTCTCTTGACGCTCTATACCTATAGGAAACGTACGGCGTTATATCCGCAGATAGCGGATCGACTAGCGGCTTTATCCGAGGGATTTCCTAATTTCACGAAAGCGATCCGAACGATTACCCTTCGTTTTATCCTAGCCCGTGAGACAGAGAAGATCACCCGTAAGCTACAAGACGAGATCATTCCGGAGATGATCAAGCTAGGCCCTAAAATCAGTCAAAAGATAAACTTAAAGGATATCAATCCGGAACTTCTCGGAAACGAGATGAATCCGGAGTGGCAGAATATGTTATCGAACAGTTCCTTAGGGAAGAAAATGGAGGAGTTCAGCGAACTGCAACAAGAAGGCGCGGACGTAATGCACTCTACTTTCGTGCACCTAAAGCATTTCCCCTTTTTCCGGGAATTGGGTAACTGGTTCATGCCATTCACGACCGAGCATTCCGCTTTTGGCAGTCAGTTGAGCAAGAATCAAACAGAAAAGGATATGCTAGATTCCATGACTCTTGCGGCATTCATGTGTAATTCCGATAAATATTCCTTATATTTCAGCATGATGCAATTGCCGGATCAAGCCCGTCAAATGATGATGGGACAGTTTGGTAGTCAAGCCTCCGAGATGATTCAGCAAACAAAGGAGGAATTGATCAGTAAACGGGGAAAATTGGAAATCATATCCGGACAGTACATACAGGACTTGTATCGTTTCTTCAAACTTTATCCGGGACATCTGGATTTTGATGACATATTTACATCTGCGCTAGACTTTCATAACCTGCCAATTTTGCAGCCTTACGTCAGTGATGAGGAAAGTTTGACAACTATAGCGGAGTATTACCTCCGGAAGAATTACTTCCTCGACGCGCTCACGATCTACAATCGCTTATCCGATGCAAATCAAGAAAGTGATATCTTATTCCAGAAAATCGGTTACTGCAAACAAATGAATGGCGATATACAAGGCGCTTTGGAGGCTTATTTACATGCGGATCTTATCAATCCGGACAGTAAATGGGTTATTCGCCGGATCGCCGGTTGTTACCGTACCTTAAAGCAACCGGAAGAAGCGTTGAAATACTATCATCGTTACGAGACTTTCAATCCGGATGATTTATCGATCCAAATATGTATCGGCCACTGCCATCTTGAACTCAAGAATTATAATGAGGCGCTGAAATATTATTTCAAGGTAGATTATCTGGACAATAAAAGTACGAAGGCTTGGCGTCCGATCGCTTGGTGTTCTTTCTTGACCGGTAAATACGATCAGGCCCGTAATTATTACAAAAAGATCATGGATAATCAACCCAACACCCAAGATTTCTTGAATGCGGGACATACGGAATGGGCATTACAGAATATCAAGGGAGCGCTTGCTTTTTATAAAAAAGCCGTGGAGAAAGAGTCCGGTGATTTCTCGAAGTTCCAAGAGCAGTTCAATCAAGATATTCCCGATCTTCTTGTAGCGGGAATCGAGGAGGCGGAAGTGCCGTTGATGATGGATCAACTCCGGTATTCCTTGAGCGATATATTCTAACTAGTCATCCAACAATTTGAGAAGACAAAAAGAAATATCGTATGAAAGAGATGATATTAGAGACAAAGCGACTCCTATTAAGGGAATTAAAACAAGATGATTTTAATAATATCTGTAAGCTTTTACAAGATCCGATTGTAATGTACGCTTACGAGGGAGCGTTCAGTAAAAAAGAGGTACAAGAATGGCTTGATAAGCAATTAAGGAGGTATCAAAACGATGGTTTGGGCTTATGGGGGATGATAGAGAAAGACAGCGGAGAGCTTATCGGTCAATGTGGTCTCACCTATCAAGAATTCAATGGTCAACAGGTTCCGGAGATCGGTTATTTGCTTAGGGCGGAATACTGGCATAAAGGTTATGCTACCGAGGCCGCCATAGCTTGTAAGGAATACGCCTTCAATATCCTTAACTTCGACAAAGTATACTCCATCATACGGGACACAAATATCCCCTCTCAAAAAGTAGCACTAAGAAACGATATGAGGGAAATCGCAAATTTCATAAAACATTATCGCAATATCGATATGCTTCATTTAGTATTCTGCGTGAATAAGTTATAGTTATCAAGCGGAAAGACTGGGATTCGAACCCAGGGAGCGGTTACCCGCTCACCGCATTTCGAGTGCGGCCCGTTCGACCACTCCGGCATCTTTCCTTGTGGTTGATGTGTACAAAAGTACATAAAATATAGTATCGTTATTCTCTTGAAAGGCTAAAATTACTTTATCAAATACAAAAAAGGGGCTGTCCAAAAAGTCGGATAGCCCCTTTTGCTATTGTTTATTTCGGTAAAAAGTATTATCTTACCGTTGCAAAAAACAAACATTATAGCAATGGCTAAGATAGTATTTAAAGAGTTAA
>OKWG01000264.1_pt1 | contig 23574 bp, 6 predicted proteins | sample 1607091 | NCBI WGS metagenome assembly OKWG01 (sample SAMN04414080, study PRJEB24778) | human gut metagenome | material: faecal | host: Homo sapiens
ATCTTGATTTTTTCATAGACTGAGAATAATCGACAAAATTATGAATAATACCCGAATAAATGATTAAGTCATTTATTGTATGCAAGTCATAATATATTTAAACAGCATATTTTTTCTTATGGATATGTCGCAGATTGGTGCAATGTGAAATCCTGACGAAAGCGACTCCGATTGATGTAATTCAAACGCCGAAGGCGTTTAAATATCGAGGAGGTAATCCTATGGCTAAAAAGAAACGGTTTTTGTTGCTGCTACTTGTTTGCGTGGCGGCGGCTGCGCTGCTCGTGCTTGGCGGCTGCAAGCCGAAACCTATCGATGAAGGTCCGGAAACGGGCGTTTACTATTGCGACGCCGACGGAGAGGAGTATCAAATTGTCTTAAACAGCGGCAGCAGATTTTCCTTCGTTGTAAAAGGGGACAACAAGTCGGGAACATACGTTCTTGAAAACGGAGTTCTTACCCTGACTTTTCTCAAAGAGGAAGACGGGCAGCTCGCCGCGTCATATTCCGACGGCGGGATTGAGCTGACGTACAAAGGGGAGCGGCTTGTATTTCTGCCCAAAATTACCTATACGGTGACCTTCGACACCGACGGAGGAAGCGCGGTGCAATCGGTCTCCGTGGTAAACGGAAGGACTGTTGACAGACCTGTCGCGGAGCCGCAAAAGACGGATTGTGTTTTTGTCGGTTGGTATAGCGACAAAAACTTTACCCGACCTTATGATTTCGGTTCCGCAATTGTCTGCAACACAACCGTTTACGCAAGATTTGCCGCGGTAGTTCACGGACAGTCGGAGTACGCCGTGACTTTTGACTTGAATTACGACGGCGGCAAAACGAGCGAAGCGGAGACTGTCGGCGGCAAGCTGCTTGGAGTCCGGTCGCCCGAGCGCGAGGGGTATATATGCAAGGGCTGGGGGATAAGCATGTACGAGGACAGGGACAGACTGTCCTATATGTACGCGGACGGAATGGTTTTTTGCGAGGACACCACGCTTTTCGCCCTCTGGCAGGAAAAGGGAAGCGCGGCTTTGCCTTTGGTTTACGTCAGCGCGGAGGGTGTTTCCTGGGACGGCGTAAGCACGGCGGTCAGGCTTAAAGTAGTCAACCCGCTGGGCGCAGTCATTGTCGACGAAACTATCGGCGCGACGGCGGGCAGCTCCAAAAAGCTGGATTTTGCCAACGGCATTGCAGGCGACTATGAAATCACGCTCACCGCGGGCGACGTCACGGTTTCAAGATACTACAAAAACAAGGCGCTCAACAGAGTGTCCGATTTTTCCGTTGCGGACAACGGATTGCTTATTTGGAAACCCGTGCCCAATGCTGCGAGATATTACGTCGATGTCGTGTGCGGCGACGAAAATCACGTTCACACTCATTTTGATAACGGCGCTTCGGTGTATTTCGATTTTTCAAACTGCAAAATGCGTTCTGAAGGCATTGAGTTTGTTGTTACCGCTACTGCGGAGGGCTATGCTTCGTCCGTTTCGAGAGCGTTTGTCTATCTGCGCAAGCTGCCCGTCGTAAGCGGACTGCATCTCGACACGGAGAGCGACCTCTTGGTGTGGGACGCGCTTGACGACGCTTCGGATTATACCGTGTCGGTAAACGGAGGCGCGCCCGTGTCCACGGGAGGCAGAAACAGTTTCAGCCTCAAAGAGTATTCCGGCGAAATTTCCGTCGCCGTGCGCGCGTATACGCCCGGTTTCGTTCCTTCGGACGAGGCGACGTTTGTCTTTGAAAAAAATCAGCTTGCCACTCCGTCGGGTATTGTCGTATCCGCCGACAGGATAAGCTGGAACGACGTTGCCGACGCTACGTCGTACATAGTGAGCATCGACGGCAAAAACTTCGAGACTGACGAGACCTGCCTGCCGTTTTCGGACACCGACGTTGCATGGTCGAAGGGCGGATATTATTCCCTCAAAATCAAGGCTGCGGGAGAATCCGAATCCAAGTGGAGCGACGAAACGGTTTTCGGCTGGCAGACGCAAGCTACAAACCTGCGCTATTTCAGAAACGTAATTTCCTGGGACTATGTCGCGGGCGTTTCCTCCTATGAAGTGAGGATAAACGGCGGTTCCGCTTTCGGTGTTGCGGGCGGAGTCAACTTCGCCGAGATAAAACTGACCAAAGCGGGCGAAAACCTGATAGAGGTCAGATGCGCGGACGAAAACACCGAGGACGAAAGCGAGCCGGTTTGGACTTCTCTCAAGGTGTGGGCGCATACGTTGAGCTTGAACGCTATGGGAGGCGAAGCGGTCGCCCCGCTTTATCTGGCGGTGGGCGACAAAGTGGAGCTTGCCGAAACAAGCAAAACTGGCTATGACTTCGGCGGCTGGTACAACAAAGAGGGCGGCGCGGCGGCAAACGGCGCGGAGTTTTCCGAAGAATATTTCCCGTTCAACGCCGACGTTGTTCTCTATGCAAACTGGGTTGCCCACGTTTATACGATAACTCTCGACTGCGGCGAGTTCGGCACGGTAGACGGACAGCGCACGCTTACCGCCGAGGTGGCTTACGGCAGCGATTTCGTTCTGCCCGTGCCCGACGTAAATTACGAAATAAAGGTGTTTACGTATTGGTGCGCGAGCGCCGACGGCTACGGCGTCGCTTACACTGACTCCGAAGGCCGCAGCAGGATAAAATGGTCCCACACCTCGGAAGACATCGTTCTTTACGCTTATTACGTCGACGCAATCGATTACGTCAGAGACGGCGACGGTTACGCCGTCAAGGCGGGACCGAGAATCTCGCAGGTTACCCATCTTATTATCCCCGCGACGTACACTCCCGTGCCGACGGACGAAAATCCCAATCCCGAAACGCTAAAAGTGGTTTCCATTCAGGACTATGCGTTTCTCAACTGCACCAAGCTTGTGAGCGTAAGCATTCCCAACACGGTAAGGACAATTTCTTTGACCGCGTTTGACGGATGCAGATATATCGAGCGTTATGAAGTGCGTGAAATCGAGGGGGAAATCGACCCAGTTTACTTCGCGCAGGAGGGCACGCTTCTTTACAAAAACATCGTCATGCAGGGAGAGGTGGAAATAGCTCTCGTGCCCGCGACGTTTACCGGAAGCTACCGCATACCCGACGCGGTGACAAAAATAACTCAGAACGCTTTTGCCAAAACCAAGCTGGAAGAAATCATCGTTCCCGCTTCCGTCAAGACGGTTGCCCGCGCATCGTTTTCAAACAGCACGACGCTTAAATCCATTGTTTTCGAGCAGTCGATAACGGAGGAAATTCCGCTTACCATGAGCGACGGAGCAATCGTTTCCTGCACCGCGCTTGTAAATCTCACGCTGCCCGCAAGACTTAAAAAGTTTGAAAAGGCAGAGCACGAGATTTTTTCGCTGTTCGGAAAACTTGAAAATATAAACATCGTCGGCTCCTTCGACAACGCAGCCTATTCGTCAATCGACGGAGTGCTGTTCAACGCGGCAAAGGACACCCTGCTTTATTATCCCGCCGCGCACAACAAGGACAGCGGCGTTTACACGCTGCCGACGGCGGCGCTCAACATTGCCGAAAGGGCGTTTTATACCAACCCGTCTTCAACCAAAATCAAGAGTACGGTCAAAGAGGTGTATTTACACGCCAACGTCCGCACGATAGGGGCGGAAGCGTTTGCGGAGTGCGACAGTCTGACAAAGGTTGTTTTTGTCGCGAGCGAGCGCCCCGCAGGCACAATGGTTATCGGCAGAAGGGCTTTCGCCGATTGTTCCAAGCTTGCCGAGCTGGTTTTTGAAGAAAGCGGGACAATGACAAGAGTTACGGAAACGACGGAACAAGGAGAAAAGGTCAGCTTTAAATTCGAATATACCAAAAGCTGCGGCGTTGCCCAAATCGGCGAGGAGGCGTTTGAGGGTTGCTCTTTGCAATCTCTGCTGCTGCCGTCCACGCTCACGGCGATAGGCAAAAACGCCTTTGCCGACAACTCGAAACTTAACGACATAGATTTAAGCCACGTGCGTTCAGACCTGCAATTCGGCGAATACGTGTTCAGAAACTGCCGTATGCTGGAAAGCGTGGAAATCCCCGACAATGTGGGGTATATACCCTTCAATTCGGTGTTTTACAACTGCACCAAGCTTAAAAGCTTTGTTGTAAGCCCCGACAATCCAAACTATTACGCGGACGAACAGGGGGTGCTTTACAACGCCGACGTGACCGAAATCGCTTATTATCCCGAAGGACTGACGGGCGACTACGTTATACCTGATACTATCAAGGTTATCGGCGGCGGCGTGTTTATCGGCAAAGCCAATATGGTTAAAATTACCATACCCGCAAGCGTTGTCAACATAGGCAACGGCGCGTTTGAAAGCTGCGTCAATCTTTCGGAGGTGTTGTTCGTTGAGGGAGAGGAGCTTCTCACCATAGGCGACAAGGCGTTTTACCGCTGTACGGCGTTAAAGAGCATCAAATTGCCCGAGCGTACGCTGTCATTGGGCGAAAACTGCTTCGACGGAAGCGGCCTGTCCGATATAGATTTCGGCGGAGTCCGCACAATAGCGGCAAACGCTTTCGGCAACACCAAGAGCTTGTCCGTCCTCACAATACCCGCGTCGGTGACGGAAATAGGCAAATACGCCTTCAGCAGCTCTGCAATTTCCGAAATCAAATTCGCTCCGAGGGCGACGGGGAAGGAAGAAACGCCTTTTGAACCTCTCAAATTGGGCAAAAGCGTGTTCACATACTGCGCGTCGCTCAAAAAGGCGACTTTCCCCGACGGACTGACGAGCATACCAGACTCCACGTTCTACAACTGCGCCGCGCTCACTTATGTTTACGTACCCAAAACCGTTGCCAACGGCGACGACGTGGTTGCGGGGGTAAGCGGCTTTGCGCGCGCAATCGGTCCGCGCGCCTTCTACCACTGCGAAAGCCTTGCCGAAATCGAGTTCGGGCTTGGCGGCACGGGCGACCTTTCCTTTGCGGAAAGAGCTTTTTGGGGCTGCACGTCGCTTAAAACTCTCAATCTGCCCAACAGACTGCGCGGAGTGGAAAACGACTACGATGCTTTTCAGTTCGGGCTTAAACTCGCGGGAGGTTTAAGCAATCCCAACGCCGTCATGTGTTTCAGCGAATACGACGGACGCGACTGCGCCGCAGTCGAAAGCATAAACGTGGAGGAGGGAGGTCTTTACTTCTCCTCTTACGACGGAGCGCTGTATACGGCAGGCAGAAAGATGCTTGTGTTCTGCCCGCAGCAAAAGTCCGGCACGTTAACAATCGCCAAAGAAGCAGAGACTTTCAGAGTCGGCTGCTTCTGGAACTGTCAGATTCTCTCCGCAATAGAGTTCGAGGAGGGTGGAACGGCGGATTTCGAGTTGCCGTCGGTAAGCGGCAGCTTCACCTATACGACGGATGCGCTGTTCTACAATTGCTACAAGCTTTCCTCCATAGCTTTCCCTGCGCGTCTCGTTAAAATAGGCGACAACGCGCTTTATTGGGGCGGGGCGATTGCGGGACGCTCGAATCACAACATTTCCGTCGTGACGTTTGCACCGGACTGCCGACTGAACGAAATAGGAAAAAGCGCGTTCAAAAATTGCAAAATTAAGGAAATAGAGCTGCCTGCAAGCGTGACGACATTGGGGCAAAAGCCCTTTGAGGGATGCAGCATAGCGCGGCTTGTGGTGCCCGACAGCCTTGCGTCGGACGGTTTTACCGACCTTGTGGCGGGCATATCGGGACTCAAAAACATCGAGTGCCGTTCTACCTGCAAAAACTTCACGACGGTTGACGGAGTGCTTTTCTCGAAAGACGGAACGGAGCTGGTTTTCTGCCCCGCCGACAAGGTCGCGGAGGTTTACACCGTGCCTGCCGACGTGCGGAAGATAAGCGATTACAGCTTCAAGGACAACGTCGGCGTCAAAGCCGTGGAATTTGAAAGCGCGGAAAGCAGTCTGACGATAGGCGCTTACGCCTTCCAAAATGCGGCAATAGTGTCCGTTAAGCTGCCCGAAAGGCTTGTTTCGATATCCGACAGAGCCTTTTCAGGCTGCGCAATGCTTGCGCGCGTGACATTCGAGCCGCAATGCAGGCTTACGACTCTGGGAAATTACGCCTTTGAAAAGTGCGCGGCTCTCACGGAAATATCCATTCCCGACCTGACGACAAGCATAGGCATCTACGCGTTTTCCGAGTGTTCGTTGCTGGCAAACTTCAACCTGGGCGCAAACAGTCAGCTAATCACCATCGGTCAGCACGCATTCAGAAACTGCTCGGCTCTTGTCGAATTTACCGCGCCCGCGACGCTTGCTTATCTTGGCAAGCCTACGACGGCAGACACGGTGACGGAGAAAACAAGCTCCTACACCTTCTACAACTGCAAGCAGCTTGCAAAGGTCGACCTGTCCGCGTGCTCGGTTGAATATATCGCGATGTACACCTTCCAACATTGCTCCTCGCTTGCAACCGTTCTGCTTCCGCAGGGGCTCAAAGGCATTGGACAGTATGCGTTTCAGAATTGCGTGAAGCTTAGCGAAATCACTTTGCCCGAAGGACTTGTTACGATAAACGGTCAGGCTTTTTCGGGGTGCGGTCAGTACATTGAAAAGACGGGACTAAAAACGGGACTTAAATCGATAACCGTTCCGTCTACGGTAACGACGATAGGAAAATCCGCCTTTGAGGAATGCGCCGCCCTCGAAGAAGCGACAATCAAGAGCGTCGTTGTGGGCGAAAATATGTTCGCCGACTGCGTATTGCTCAAAACGGCAAACATCGGAGCGGCGACGGAAAGCATAAAGGCTCTCGCCTTTTCCGGCTGCGTCTCTCTCGACAAAATAAATTTGCAGAGCAATGTTCTCAACGAGATAGGAAAGGGAGCTTTTCAGAATACGGCGATTACCGAATTTACCGTTCCCGATACGGTAGACACGCTCGGAGCGGGCACGGTTTCCGACTCCGGAGCCAAGGACGGCATTTTCAACGGTTGCAGTCAACTCAAAACCGTGACAATCGGCGTAAATGTCGAGACAATTCCCGACTGTATGTTTGCCGACTGCGAGTCGCTCTCTTCCGTCGTTTTCAAGGAAAACGGCATGGTTAAAATGATAGGCAGAATGGCGTTTTTCAACTGCCGCTCTCTCAAAGAGATTGTGCTGCCGTCTACGCTCACTCAGTTGGGATACACCTCTTCTTATACGACAAGCACGAAAAATTGCAGAACCTTCGAGGGTTGCGGTGCGCTGCTGTCAATCAATCTGCCCGCGGCAGTCACAAAAATCGGACAGGGGCTGTTCAAAAACTGCACGTCGCTGGAAGAAGTGGTTTTCAACGGCAATGCTTTGGAATTTATCGGAATGAATGCTTTTGCGGGCTGTTCGTCTCTGACGAAATTTGTATTACCCGCTCTGAGCGGCTCGTTCTCGCTTGGCGCGAGCGCGTTTTCGGGTTGTTCGTCGCTTGCGGGCATCGTTCTGCCCGACTACGTAAAGACAATACCCGACAACGCGTTTCTCGACTGCGTTTCCCTTGAAACGGTGCTTATGCAGTCCGATGCGGCGGGCACGGTAGGGGCAAGCGCGTTTGCAGGCTGCGTCAAACTTAAAAACGTGACGCTTTCCGACGGAATCACCCAAATCAAGCAAAAAGCTTTCCTGAACTGCGCCGCGCTTGAACAAATAACTCTGCCGCAAAGCCTGACCAAGCTTGGCAACGGCTCGACGACAAGCAACGCCGGTTACGGCAATGTATTTGAAAACTGCGTCTCCTTAAAGGAGATAACGCTGCCCGAGGGCGTGAGCATTATAGACGTCGCCACCTTCAAAAACTGCGAGTCGCTTTCAAAAGTGACGGTAAGCGGCGCTCTTACTCTGATAAGGGAGGACGCCTTCGAGGGGTGCGGCAACGTCGAATTTTGTCTTGCCGACGGCAACGTCAAAACCGAGATAGAGGACAACGCCATATATGCCGAATATACGGATTCCTTCTATACGATAAACGCCAACGGCAACAACACGACCTCCGTCAAGATTACCGGAACGGCTCTCGTGCATTATTTCGGCAAAGAGTCGACGCTGACGGTAAGGGACGGCACGGAAATCATCGCAAGGGCTGCGTTGAGGAACAATTCAGTTGCGGAGGAAGTGGTTTTGCCCGCGTCGGTGAAGTATATCGACGACTTTGCGTTTGCCGGCTCCGCCGTCGGAAAAATCAATCTCGAAAACGTCGATTATATCGACGGAAACGCTTTTGAGGGGTGCGCGCAGCTGACTTCCGTGACGCTTACTGCGGAGGTTGTTTATTCCAAAGCGTTCCTCAACTGCACGGGGCTTGAAGAAATCAAGCTTGACGGCACGAAATTCATCAATAGCAATGTGTTTCAGGGGTGCATTTCATTGACTTCCGTGACCGTGCCTGCAAGCGTAATAGCTTTGAAAGCCGAGGCGTTCAAGGACTGCACGAGACTTGAAACGGCGGAAGTAAATGTGGGCAATCTCAACGGAACGGTGTCAAGCATCGGTACGGCGGGGAACGGTTGGTTCAAAGGCTGTACGTCCCTTAAATCGGTGACGTTTGCCGACGGATTGCTGAGACTTGAAAATTATCTGTTCGAGGGCTGCACGTCCTTGACGACAATCAAATTGCCTGCGACGTTGCAGCGTCTTTCGGCGGGCTACGGCGCGTTCAAAAACTGCACCTCTCTTGTAAGTCTTACAATCCCCGCAGGCGTGACGGCAATAGAAAACAACGAATTTGTCGGCTGCGCCTCACTCAAAGAAATCATTTTCGAGGGCAGCGTAACCAAGATTGGAAACGCCTCGTTCGACGGCTGCGCCGCGCTGGACACAATCGACCTGTCGCAGGTGAACTCAGTCGGCAACAATGCGTTCAGGGGCTGCGCCGCGCTGGAATACGTCAATCTGCCGCAGGCGGCGACGCTCGGCGCAAACAGCTTTGAAAGCTGCTCGGCTTTGAAGGAAGCGAGCATTCCCAAAGTGGCGAAAATAAGCAATTACGCGTTTTCAAACTGCGGCAAACTCGTCTCCGTGTCGGCGGCTGCCGCAACGGAAGCAGGGGACTTTGCCTTCTTTGGCTGCGCTTCGCTCGAAAGCATAAGCCTGCCCGAATTGAAAACTTTGGGCAAAAGCGCGTTTGCGGGCTGCTCGTCCCTCAAAGAATTTGTCGCACCCAACCTGAGCTCAATAGGAGATTACGCTTTTTGCGAGGTTTCAGAGTCGGAGGACGGAACGAGCGTTTACAACGGCTGTCCGTTGACGGGCTTGGATTTGACAAACGTCACGTCCGTCGGCAAATATGCGCTTGCCGGCTTGACTCAAATAAAGGAGCTTGTCATACCGTCGGGTGCAATGAGCGTGGGCGAAGGCGCGTTTGCCGGCTGGACGGAGGAGCAGGTGATTCGCATTGACATGTCGGAGGAGGACTGCGACTGGACGGAGGGCTGGAACAGAGATATGAAAGCAACGATTTACTGGAAATCTGCCGAAACGGAGGCAGAGGCTTAAAGGGGAAAGGCGGGACGGACTGCTTGCTTGCCCGTTCCGCCCCGAGCCGCCGCTTGCGACAGGCGGCTTGACTTGAAATAAAGGAGATAAAAAATGTCGGTAAAAAATTTATTGTCCGAATATCGCAAAAGATTATCCAAAGAAGCATGGTTGAAATCGATTGTCTGGGGCGCGGTTTTTGCGTTTGGCGCAAACGCCGTCGCCGCACTTGTGACCTGGTGCCTGGGAGTAAAGAGTTTGAAACTCGTTTTGTGCGTGTCCCTCGGCGTTTTCGTCGCGGTTTGGGCGGCTTCGTCGGCTTTGCTGTATTTTCTTAAATTCCGCCCCACGTTTAAGGACGTCGCGCGTCGCGTAGACGGGCTGGGACTTGAAGAAAGAGTTATCACCATGACGGAATATGAGAAAAAGGAGGACTTTTTCGCCAAAAAGCAAAGACAGGATGCTGCGGCAAAGCTTAAAAGCGTAAAATCGGGAAGCTTAAAAATAGTCGTATCCGCGGCAAGCATAATCGTTGCCTGCGTGATGCTGTTGACTGCCGGAGCCGCGACCACTGCGAGCGCGCTCAGCGCAAAGGGCATTATCAAAGATTTGCCCGGCATAGTGGAGCCTATTTTCAATCCCGAGGTTTTTTATACGATTATTTACGAAGTCGAGGGAGAGGGAGAAATCGAGGGCAACGCGGATCAGCTTGTGCTAAAAGGCGGAGACGCGGAGCCTGTGCTGGCTGTTGCCGAAGACGGTTGGGCTTTTCTGTGCTGGTCGGACGGCAGCGAGGAGCCTTACAGACATGATAAGGAGGTAATGCCCGACGGAGAGTTTTCGGAGGTGGACGAGGACGGCAATGTAATAATAACCTATTTTGCCGTGTTCATGGAGCTTGAAGAGTCCGAGCAGGACGGAAGCGGCGGCGAAGGAGACGAGCAGGAACAGGAGCAGGATCAGGCTCAGGACCAACCCTCCGACGGCGAGGAGCAGGAGCAAGAGCAGCAGCAAACGGACGGCGACGGCGAAAGCAAAGACGGTGACGGCAAGGGCGGAGAGTAACAGGACTCCAACAAGGTCATAGACGGCGACCAGTACTACGGCGACAGATTGGAAGAATATCTGGCGTTGGCAGAGGAAATTCTGGAAAACGACGGCGAAATACCCGACGATTTGAGGGAATTTATCGAGTCGTACTACGGAACAATCGAATAAAAGAGGGCTGCTTCTCATTAAGATTGAAAGATTCTTGCGGCGGGGAGCGCGAAACGCTCCCCGCTTTAAACGCGAAAAAAGCTGAGACTTTGAAAATAAAAACGGACAAGGTGAGACATTATGGATTTATTGGTTCCAATAGGCTTGCTGGGCTTAATCGGGCTGTTGATTTTGTTGATTATTTACATATTGAAGCCCAATTATCAGCAGAAATTTGTTTCAAGCACTTATATATGGAAATTAAGCCTTAAATACAGAAAGAAAAAAATCCCGATAAACAAGCTGAGAAATCTGCTTATTCTGCTTTGTCAGGTGCTGATTTGCATAGCCGCCGCTTTGATTTTGTCAAAGCCCGCGGTCGTTGCCGAGACAAGCGTCGGACAGAACGAAAAAATAATAATCGTGGACGCTTCCGCGAGCATGCTCGCTTCCTGCGAGAGCTCCGACGACACGCGCTTTGACAGGGCGTTGAAAAAAACGCGCGAAATCGCGGACGAAACCTTAAAAGACAACGGAACGGTAACCGTTATTCTTGCGGGAGAAAAAGCGTCGTACGTGGTTAGGCGCGCGGGCGCGGGAGAGCTGTCGGAAATAGACGCATACATAAACGGAATGCAGTGTTCTCTGTGCGAGGGAGACGTGGACGGAGCCATGCTTTTGGCGGAGGAAACGCTGCGCTACAACGCCGATTCCGAAATTCTGCTTTTGACGGGCACGACCTACGTCAACGACGCCGAAAACGTGACAATCGTGGACGTTTCCGACCGATACGAGTGGAACGTAGCCGTGCTTAGCGCGTCGGCGAGACTCGAAGACAACTTTTATACCTTTGAAATAGAGGTTGCGTGTTACGGCTTGGACAAGGCTTTCGAGGTGTTCTGCGAGGTGAGCAACGTAAACGGAAAGGGAGAAAAAATAACTCTCCCCGTGCAGACGGTAAACGGACTGGACGGCATTCCGACCAAAATAGTTTACACCTCCGCCGCGCGCAATCTCGGACAGGACGTGATTCCCGTGCTTCTCACCGAAAACGAAAGAATTTACTCTTTCGACGAGGCGTATATACATATTGACGAAGCGGATTCGCTTTTGCTGGACAACGAGTTTTTCATTTACGGCGGATTAAGGCCGACGGTAAAGATTCAGTATTACAGCACGGCGTCAAACGTCTTTTTCGGCGGCGTGTTGAGGACGCTCAAGGAAAAGACTTTCGGCAGCTGGAATATAGAAATAACCGAGGTCAAGGGCAAGGATACGCCTGCAACCGAGGGATTTGATTTTTACATATTCGAGCACACCGTGCCCAAAGTTCTGCCAAAGGACGGAATAATTTTTTTGGTCAATCCCGACAGCTCGGCGGACGCGGGCTTCTCGATTGTGAGAAGAAACGTGCAGGTGAACGATTACGACGGAGACGGCGCGTCTCTTGCTATCGGAGACGGCGAGCATCCTCTGGTGCGCTACATGGACGTCGAGGGAATAAAGGTAACCCAATATTCTCAGGTGGACGAAGCAAGTCTGGAAAGATACGACGTGCTGATGTATTACGAGGGCAATCCCGTGTTCTTTGCAAGAAACGAAGCCGATTCAAAAATCGCCGTGATGACTTTCAGTCTCAATATGTCCACTTTGGCGCTCAGCGTGTATTATCCCATTCTCATTTACAATATGTTCAATTATTACCTGCCGTCTACCTTGACGGAGGATTTGTGCGACGTTTACGACACGATAGAGGTAAACGCGAGGGGCAGAGATTTGATTGTTACCGCCCCTGACGGCACGGAGCTGCTCTTCGGGGAGTTTCCCGCAAAGCTGTACGTAGAAAGCTTCGGAACCTACACCCTGCGTCAACAGCTCATTTCGGGAGAAATCGTGGAAGAAAAATTTTACGCCAAGGTTGCCGCGTCGCAAAGCGACATAACGCGGGAGGACGTTTTGAGCGTTCCCTTTGCCGCAAACGGCGCGCAAAAAATCATAGAGGATTTGCTTGTCTGGTTTGCCGCGGCAATCGTCGCGCTTATGTTTTTGGAGTGGGCGCTGCACTCGATTGAAGGGCTGTGACCGTGGAGGCTGAAAAATGTTGAATTTACAAGTGAATTTTTCCTGCGCATGGCTGCTGCTGCTTATTGTGCCCGCCGTGCTTCTTACGCTTCTGCCTTACTTCAAGCTGTCGAAAAAATTCAGAAAAACAAGAAACAGAATTTCCTCCGTCGTGCTGCACCTGACTGCGCTTGTCCTGTGTATTTTCGTGCTGTCGGGCATGACATTCGATTACGAGGTGCACAACTCGGAAAACGAGCTTGTGCTGGTGGTGGACGCTTCTTACAGCACCGCCGAAGAAAAACAGGCGAAGGACGATTTCGTGCGCAGCGTCATAGAAATGACCAACACCGACGTTTACAGCCTCGGCATAGTCACCTTCGGCTTGAAGCCCGTGTGCGCGGTGCCTCTTACCGACGACTTGCGCAACGCTTTCAATCTGTATCAAAACTCCTTGCAGCCGGACGTCACTGCGACGGACATTTCGTCGGCGTTGGTTTTTGCAAGGGATATGCTTACCCATCCCGAATCCGCAAAGATAGTGCTTTTGAGCGACGGCGTGGAAACGGACGGAAAAGCCTCCTCCGTTGTCAAATCGATTGTTGCGGAGGGCACGCGCATAGACAGCGTTCTGTGCGGCTCCCTGTCGGGAGAGGACGAGGTTCAGGCGCTCTCGGTGGGGCTGCCGGACAGCAATATTTTGAGAGGCGAGCAGTTTGAAATTACTCTTTCCGTTGCAAGCTCGAGAAAAGGCGAAACGCCCGTCACGGTGACGTTGTTCGACAACGGTGAGGAGTGTCAAAGCGTGTCCGCTTCCGTCAGGGAGGGCGTGCAGGATATCGCAATTCCCCATTCGCTTGAAGAGGAGGGGCTGCACGCGCTGCGGTTCAGGGTAGACGCCGACGCAGATGCCGTTTCGCAAAACAACGAGCTTTATTCCTATATGTATCTAAATCTTTTCGACAAGGTGCTCATTGTGGAGAGCAACGAGGGTATTTCCCAAGAGATTTGCGCGCTGTTGGAGGGCTACGAGGTGACGACGGTTCGTCCCGACGAAAGCAGCTTGCCCAAGACGCTTGACGAGCTGTGCGCCTTTGACGAGGTAATCCTCAACAACATAGCCAACTCCGACCTGCCCGAGGGCTTTGACGATATACTCAACCGTTACGTTTACGAGGCGGGCGGCGGACTGTTCACCGTGGGCGGAAGCGAGGGCGGCGACTCCGAAAAGGCGCACGCCTACAACAGAGAGGATATGGCGGGCACGCTTTTGCAGCGTATGTTGCCCGTCGAGGCGATAGACTATACGCCGCCTCTCGGCATGATGATAGTCATAGACGTTTCGGGCAGTATGTCTTCGGGTACGGACGTCGGCACGGTTCAGAAAATCGACGCCGCAAAAAACGCGGCGGTCAGCATGGTCAGAGATTACACCTGTTTAAACGAAAGAGATTACTGCGGGGTTATGACTTTGAGCGACGACTATACCGAGGACGCATCGCTTTTGCCCATGACGCGGCAGGACGAAATCATAGAAGCCATTTACGGCGTGGAAAAGGGCGGCGGAACGCTGTTTACGCCGGCGGTCAATCATGCGGGCATGGCTTTAAGAGCCTTGTACACGAGCGGCAGAATCGAAAAAATGCACGTCGTCATGATAACCGACGGAGGGGCGGCGGACTATGAGGACTACGTAAGCAGAGTGGAGCATTTCAACAATCTTGGAGTTACATATTCCTTTATCGCGATAAAGGCGACAAGCGCGTCTATGGAGCAGCTCAACGAAGCGGCAAAGGTTGGCGGCGGCAAAGCGTACAATGCGGACGCGACGGATTTGACGGGCGTGCTTAAAGACGACATACGCATACCCGAAATAAAAGAGGTGGAATTCAGGGAATTTGTGCCGAATATAAACCCCGATTCCTATTACGCGACAGTCATATCGCAGGAGGAAATGCCGGCGCTTTACGGCTTTTACGGAACAAAGAAAAAAGACGATGCGGAGCTGGTGCTTTCGGGAGAGTACAACGTGCCCGTTTACGCGCAGTGGAAATACGGCAACGGGACGGTTGGCAGCTTTATGTGCGACCTTGACGGCACTTGGTCGGCGGATTTTCTGAGCGCGGAAGGCAAGGGCTCGGAATTTCTGCTGAGCGTAATAAACAAGCTGTTTCCGACTGAGGACATTCGTCCGAAAAATCTCGACGTGGTTTTAAGAGAGGAAAACTATACCACTCAGATAAGCATTTACCCCAAAATCGAGCTTAAAGAGGGGGAAAGCGTGGAGGTGTTGCTGGAAAATATGACCTCCTCGGACGCGTCCGCGCAGCTTACCGCGCCTTTGGCGGAGGAAAAATACAGCCGCGCAACTTTGTTTGCCGCGGAGGCGGGCGTGTACAGAATAACGGTGCAGAAAAAAGGCGCCGACAACGCGCCTTCGGGCAATCCGTGCGTGGTTTACAAAACCTTTTCCTATTCGGAGGAGTTTAATTTGCTTGCAAGCGACACGGACGGAGCCGAGGTGATGGAAGCAATCGCCGTATCGGGAAACGGCAAATACGAGCCTTTGTCGGAAAAGGACGCGGTAACGGTCTTTCAGGGGTTTAAGGAAACTCTGGAAAAAAGCTTCGACCCGCGCTTCCTGTTTATAATAACGGCTCTTTGCCTGTTCCTGCTTGACATAGCGGCAAGAAAATTCAAATGGAAATGGCCGCACGAGCTGATAAGAGAGCGCAGAGAAAAACTGCGGGACGCAAACGACTCTTCAAATCGAAACGAAGCGAGGAAAAAATGATGAAAAAACTTAGAGCGCCTTATCTTTTGATTTTGATTTTTTGTATGCTTGCGCTGGCGGGCTGTTCGGGAGGGCTTGGCAGACCGTCGGATTTGAAGGTAAACGAAACCGATTGGGTATTGTCCTGGTCGCCCGTCGAAAACGCAACGGCGTCCACGACCTACATAGTGGAAATAGACGGCAGGGAATACGTAAGCAGCAAAACTTCTTATTCGCTCGAAGGACTCGAAGAGGGCAGCTACAAAATCAGAGTGAAAGCAACCGACGCGTTGGGACAGACGGGAGACTCCAAATGGTCGGACGCCTTTGTGTTTACCAAGCCTTACGAAAACGGGCTTGTCTACACGTTGACAAACGCCAATACCGAATACGAGGTTACCCGTGTGGGAAGCGCGAGAGGAGATATAGAAATAGGCGACGTTTATCGGGGCAAGCCGGTGACGAGCATAGCGGAAAAGGCGTTTTACTCGTCAAGCGGAGTCAAAAGCATAGTCGTCGGCAAAAACGTCAGGGAAATCGGAGACTACGCTTTCACAAACTGCTCCAATCTCCAATCCGTGACGCTGCCCGACGGGTTAAGCGAGCTTGGAGAGCACGCTTTTCAGGGCTGCCGCGCATTGCAGAGCATAAAATTGCCCGACAGTCTCAAAGAAGTGAAAAAGAGTTCTTTTCAGTATTGCAGAAACATGACGTCCGTCGATTTGGGCGGCGGTATCCTTTCTGTGGCGGCGTCTGCGTTTTCCGATTGCGACAAGCTTTCCGAGCTTAAGGTGCCGGACAGCGTGCGCACGCTGGGCGAAAAGTCCTTTTACGGCTGCGATCTGCTTGAAAGCGTGACGCTCGGCGCCGCAGTCGACAGCATAGGAGAGGGAGCGTTTGCCTCCTGCGTGTCTTTAAAAAGCTTTGCCTTAAACCAAAGACTGTCCGCTATCGGAGCAAACGCCTTCAACGGCTGCGTCAAGCTGGCTTGTTTCGAAACGCCCGACAGCGTCGTTTCAATCGGCGAACAGGCGTTTTTCGGGTGTCAGTCCCTGTCGGACGTGGTTATCGGCTCGGGCGTTAAGCAAATAGGGGCGTTGGCTTTCGATTCTACCGCTTTGAGTCAAAGCGCAAGCGGCATAGTTTACGCCGACGGGTGGGCTGTTTCTTGCAGCGCGACGCTTTCGGAGCTTAATCTTTTGGCGGGCACGCGCGGAATCGCCGACATGACATTTGCGGGGCGCGCAATCACGGAAGCCGTGATTCCCGATTCCGTCAGGTTTATCGGAGACTACGCCTTTTACAGATGCACAGAGCTTATGTCCCTTGACGCTGGGAACGGCGTGGAGCGCATAGGCAGATACGCTTTCGACGGCTGCAAGGTGCTGGGCAGGGGCTATTTTTCTCTCGGCAGCAGCCTTAAAAACATAGAAAGCTATGCTTTCGCGCGCTGCACCGATTTGGGCAACAAGGCGTATATGGGCGACGTCAGACTGCCTTCGTCGGTAGAATCCATAGGCACCTACGCCTTTTACAACACTGCGGCGTGGAATGCCGTAGACAGCGGATTGATTTACGTCGGCAACTGGGTAGTGGGCTTTAAGGACGGGCAGGAAAGCGTGAGCATAACCATAGCCGACGGAACGGTCGGTATATCCGATTACGCCTTTTACAAAAAGACGGGTTTAGGCGCGGTGACGGTGCCCGACAGCGTAAAATACATAGGCTACGGCGCGTTTTACGAGTGTTCTTCTCTTTCGAGGGTGTACATGGACGTATTGGCGAGCAATCTCCTTGAAATAAGCGACTACACCTTTTACAAATGTTCGAGCTTGAAGCAGGTAGACATTCCGCTCGAAGTGGAAAAAATCGGACGCTCCGCGTTTTACAAAAGCGGAGTTGTGGTGGCGAAAATTCCCGATTACGTGAAAGAAATCGGAGCCTATGCCTTTTACGGCTGCGGAAACCTCATCGAAGTGAGCTTCGGACAGTCCGCGCGGCTGGAAACGCTGTCGGACTATGCGTTTGCAAACTGCGCGTCGCTCGGTTCGTTTTCCGTCCCGTCTTCCGTTTTCGACATAGGAGAAAAGGCGTTTTCCGGCTGTGCGTCGCTTGTTTCGGTTGCGTTGGGCGAAAATCTGACCCGACTCGGAGAGGGCGCGTTTTACAATTGCGCCGCGCTCGAAAGCATTGTTCTGCCCGACAGTCTCAAAGAAATCGGCGACAAAACCTTTTACAAATGCGCGTCGCTTGCTTCGGTGACAATGGGCAGCGTCGAAAGAATCGGCGAATATGCCTTTTACTCCTGCAATTTGCTTGAAAGCGTTGTTCTGCCCGCGTCGCTGCGCAGCTTGGGCAGCTACGCGTTCAGAAGCTGCGCGTCGCTTAAATCGGTTACGCTCAGACAAAGCGTGGAGGAAATAGGCAGCCATGCGTTCAACGGCTGCAAATTTCTCACGCTTTACTGCGAGGGCGAAAACGCGGGGGAAAAGTGGAGCGCTCGCTGGAACTCGGGCTATCGTCCCGTAGTGTGGGGCTGCGATTTGTCCGAAAACGGCGATTACGTGCTGTCGTTTACGGTAGGCGAGTCGTCAATTGAAAACAAAACGGCAAGGAACGGATTTTCCGCACCTTACAGAGAGGGATACCGATTCGACTGCTGGACGGTAAGTACGGCGGAGGGACAAAAAACCTTTGCCGCGTCACTTACGGCGGATTTGCCGCAGGGCGCGCTTGCGGTTGCGGAGTGGAAAACAGCCGCGACCGATTCGGAAAATGAAACGGATACTGCTGCGGAACAATCCGAAGCATAAAACTACTATTCACTTTTCAGACGGAGGTAAGAAAAAATGAAAAGAAGGAGCAAATGTACGGCATTTTTGATTGTCGCATTGGCGTTGCTGCTTGCGTGCGCGCTGCTTGCGGGCTGCGAAAGCAAGGTAACGCTCAAATTGGTGACGTATGACGGCAATTTTACGGTGCTGGAAGGCAAAGCGGGAGAAATTGCGGATTTCCCCGCAGTTACGCGCGACGGATACGCGCTCGAAGGCTGGTATGAGGACGAAAGCTTCGTCGGTCAGCCCGTCGGTCAGGCGGTATTTGAAAAGGACAAAACTTATTACGCCAAATGGGTAAAGACGTATGCCGTCACCTTCGAGCTTGACGGCGGCGCTATGGAAACCGCTTCGGTTTTTCTGCCCGAGGGGAAAGGACTCCTTGCCGCGCTGGACGGACTTGTTCCCGTCAAGGGTGAGTACCGCTTCGGCGGCTGGTATATCAACGGCAGAGCGCTTGCGGAGTCGGACAAAATGCCTGCGTCGGACATTGTGCTGACAGCCAAATACATGGCGGAGTACAAAATAAACGTATATTTGCAGGAGCTTAATCTTGCCGACTATGCTTTCGAGGAGGGCTATTCTTCGGGCTATGCCCTAATCGGAGAGGAGTTTTCTCCCGAGCTTTCGGTAAAAGGCTTTTCTTTGAGCGGCGGAGCGGAGCAGTCCCGCGTCATCGACGCCGATTCCTCCGAAAATGTTTTCGAGCTTAGATTTGACAGAAACAGCTACGGGCTTTGGTTTGTCTCCAACTATCCCGACGGCTCGGGGCGGAGCGAGGAGGAGCTCGCCTATACATATCTTTACGGAGAGGAAATAGATTTCCCTCAGTCCGTGCCCTTCGAGACGGACGGTTACAGGTTTTTCGGCTGGGGCGCCTACACGAATTCGGACTTTGACGAGGCGATAGAGGAGGAAAATTTCGAGCTTGCGGAGGACACGGTGCTTTACGCAATCTGGAACAAGGGCTACACCGATATGTTTTCGGGAGAGGACGAAATATACCTCATGCGCGACGGCACGGGCAAAGCCGTTTTGTGCCGCGGCGGAGTGGATATTGAAGGCTCTTACAACGAAAAAAAGGATTGGTACCAATTTGAAAGCCCCACGACGGGGTATGTGCTCAACGCGCGGATAAACGACAACGGAACCTTTGTTTTTTACGCCAACAGAAAGGGCGAATACTTTTTGTTCGAGCCGACGGGCATTGACAGAGACGTAACGCTCGCTCTCGACGACATGAACGGCATAGAGCTTTACCGTACGGGAGAGGGCGACAAACAGTATCTCGAAGGGGAGTATTTTATAGACGAAAACGGCTATTATCAAGCTCTTTTTTCCGACGGAACGGGCTTTGTGTTTTTGCTGGGAACGGCGACGGAGCCTGCAAACGGCGCAAAAACAAATGTTTTCAGAATAAGGGGAGAAGAAGCAAATTGGGGCGTGCTGCCTTACAAGGCGGTTTATTATCCCGTCGTCACGCTTGACGGGTTCGGTTATGCCCTTGTTTCGCAGCAGCCCGACAGCACGGCTTACGCCGCTTACGTTATCGACGGCGACGTCTTTACGCTTTACGACACCGCAAGCGGAAGCGTAATTCTCACCGCAAGGGCGGGCAGTTACGGCGGAACGATGGGCTACGAGCCTTATGTCGCCGAGTTTGACGCGACTTTTACGCGCGAAGACGGCGCGACGCTTACTACCGACGGCTGCTCAAACGCGGTTTTTGTCAAAAACGGAGATTCCTTTGTCGGCAGCTACGAGATTAAAAGCTCCCTTGTGGGCGGCAGCCTGATAAGGGTGGTTTCGTCGTCGGGAAGCGTAAGGGTGTTCAGAGTTTTTGAAAAGCAGGGCGCGTCGGGAGCCGTTCTCACGTTTGAAGAAAAGCACGCGGATTACGCCGAATATCTTTACGTAAGCGACGACGGCAGACTGGACGGCGTGCCCTTCCTTGTAGTCAACGGCGACGGAACTGCGGCAATGTACGAGCAGAACGCGCAGGGAAATACGGAAATGACTTCTTCGGGAGTTATACAAAGCAAGGACGGCTTTTATCTTTACACCGTGACGGAGCAGACCGCCGATTGGTCAGTCAACCGTTTTGCCGCACTGCTTGTAAATTTTGACACACATTCAACTTCTTACGACGTGTATTACGTGGTAGGCTCCGACGACGGAGAGGAAACTACGGACTATTCGACGGTTTATTCGGACGGAGAGGGCGCCAAGCTGACAATCGTTTCCTGCTTTGCCGTTTTCGAGGACGCGGACGGAAACGTCGTGTCCGGCGTGTTTAGTCAGGGGCCGGATTTCATAAGGCTGGGCAACGGCGAAAGTTATATCTATTTCCGTATCGACGTGCAAAACGGCACTTTTGTGCGGCTGGCTTACGAGCCTGCGGTGCTGCTCATGAAGAAAAACGGTTCGACCGTTTCGTCGTCCATGCTTACCGTAAACGGAGTAAAGTACGGCGACGGATACGAAGCGGCGTTTACCGAAAAAATCGACGGCGTTTCGGTAACGGTGTACGGATACTATACGCTTGAAACGGTGGACACGGCGGGTGCGGTGTTCGGCGTTTACACCTTCCGCTCCGAGGAAAAAACATTTAAATTTGTCGTCATCGCGTCGTCTTCCGCAGTTTATTTTCATTATTTCGAGCTTGGCGAGGTGATAACGTTCGGCAAATACGACGAGCTGTCCGACGACAGTCAAGCAACCTCCCTTGCGGAATTGCAGCTTACCGACGAAAAGGATGACGACGGAAAAGCGATATTGGTTTACGTCGAGGGGGAAAACAACATAAAGGGCACGTTCGCTTCCCGCGAAACGGTTGCCTTCGACAGGTTTAAGCAGACGGTTTACACCTTTAAGGCAACAGAAGGAGATTTTACCTTCGAATTTACGCTGATTGACTCGTATTTCCGAGTTTGCGCTCCCGATTCGTCGTTTACGGCAGCCGACAGCAGCACGCTGCAGCTTGACGGCACAACGCACACGGCGAGATATTGGGACACCGAAAACGAATATTTCGGCTATTACGTCGCGGCGCTCAACGTGCTGGACGAAAACGAAAAAGCCGTCGCCATGTCGATAAACGGAGAGGAGCGCGTTTTTGATTTGAACGGCTCGGACAATTCGTTCGGCATCAGAGGGCTTGAAGAGGGGGCTTACCTCAAAGTGGAAAACAATATCCCCGACGGCGAGGTAATTGTTTTTGACGGACACGGCAACGCAACGCTGAAAAAGCCCGACGACTCGGAAATACAAGCCGTCTACACGTTTGAAAACGGTTTGTACACGATTACCTTCAACGGAGGCGAGTACGTGGGCGAAACGGGATTGTTTGCCGCCGACGGAAACGTATATTACGCTTTTCTGTTCTATTCGGACAAAATTGCGGGCGCGTATCTCGACTGCGACGACCTTTCGGTTGTCAGACTGGACGAAACGGGCAACGCTTTGCGATACAATTCGGACGGACGCTCCGAAACGGGAAGATACACGGTTTTAAGCGACGGACTTTTCTATTTCGAGTCGGAAACGGGCAGCTCTGCGCTGTACGAAATCTGTGCGGACGGACAGGTGTCAAGGTCGAGCTTTTCCGCGACTTACTACGCAAGCGATTTCGCCTCAATCGTCTTTTATTCAAACGGCGTGGTGCTGTTCAACAACGCTTCCGCAATGTTTTACAGCTATGACGAAAGTTCGCAAAAAATTTACACCTACACGCCGTCGGACTCTTCGGAAGCAAATGCTTACGGCTTTGTCGCGGAGGAGTTCGACGAGGAGGACGGCAGCATAACCTATACCGACCCCGCAGACAACGTCACAAGAACATATCTGCGCTTTGACGGCAAGTACACCGTTTTAGAGGACGGCAAGGGCGGCAGACTCGAATTTCAGTCCGACGGAGGAGCCGAGTTTACCGTGGACGCGGTTTACACCGACTCGACGGGCAAACAGACTCAGTATTATTTTCTGGTTTATTACGGCGATTCCGGCGTCGAGACCATGCTTGCCTGTCTTGCTACGGGCGCGCTGAACGGCAGCGTTTCGGATTATCTGTTCACCGTCAACTACTTCATCGAAGTGAACCTGACAGAAAAAACTTTCGCCTTTGACAGCGAAAAGTATATTTACGGTCTGACGGCTTACGACTACACCTATGTCGAGCTGCTCACGGTTTACGGTTCCGGCCTCGCGTTTTTGTTTGAAGGAGCTTACGGATATATCAACGTCGTTGCGGATGTTGCGGACGGCAAAACTGTTTATTCCGTTTCGGGAAGCTTCAATTTTATAAAGGACGCCGACGGCAATCCGCTGAGATTCTCAGACGGCACGCTGAGCAAAGCGGGCTTTATAGACACGCAGGTCGAAGGCTTCGGCAATCTTTTCGCGTCAGAGTTTGTTGCGGCGGACGGCAAAACTTACCACCTGAATTTTTATCTGGCGTACAACCGAAACGTGCAGCAATTCGTGTATATAATTCATTCCTGCACTTTGGCGGAGGAGATATTCAGGTCGGACGACGGCAGCGCGGTGTACAGGGAAACCTTCCTTTATTCGTCTGCGTTCCGTTTCGTCAAGGGAGAGAACCCGCTCACGGGAGAAGTGGAATATTACGCCAAAGGCGACGAATTTTATCCTACGCTAAGCTACAGAGGCGAACCCGTCGCGGTTTACAATTTCGAGGAGGAGAGCGAAACTCGGTGGATATTCTATTCGAGAGAGTACGCGGGGAACGCATATTCGGATTTCAGATATTGTTTCGAGTTCGTTTCTGACGGGGAGGGCAACGTCGAGTCGGGCGTTCTGGTGCGTTACGCGGAAAGAAACATCGCGTCGGCGCTTGGCGACGCAGCCCGCGTCGTTTGCGACGAGGAAACGGGCGAGGCGCTTGAAATAACGGCGCTGATTGTGGACGACGTTTATTTTGAAGCGCTGTCGTGTGTCGACAACGGAGACGGAACCTTTACCGTCGTCACGTCGGAGGGTACCTATACCGTTACCGTTCACAAAAACGAGAACGGCGAGGTTGAAAGGGTGAGCATAGCCTTAAACAACGACTGAATCAAATCTGCAAAAAAATCAAATAAACACGGAGATAGGACATGGTAACAGAGAAAGATGTAGTAAAATTCGGGGAGCAGTGTGCGAATATATTTGCGCAGGTATCGAGGGACGTGATTGGGCAGAAGGAGGTCGTGGAAGGGACTATCATAGCGATGATAGCCGG
>OKWG01000280.1_pt1 | contig 22680 bp, 23 predicted proteins | sample 1607091 | NCBI WGS metagenome assembly OKWG01 (sample SAMN04414080, study PRJEB24778) | human gut metagenome | material: faecal | host: Homo sapiens
TAATATTACTTTTTCTATTAGAGGACACGTCGCACATCGTAAGCTACGTTAGAGCGCTCGTCGGCAGCGTCAGAGGGGTATAAGAGACAGCATCTGATCCAGCAGATTGCCGAGCAAACAGAGAGAGGAAAAATCGCCTGGGAGCTGACGGAGTATAACCCGCTGTCATTTCTGAATGAGGACAAGATAGACAAAAACCCGGCAGTAATCTGTCAGTCCTTCTCCTTTGGGGCGATCATCGGCGGCTCCCGTTACGAGCTTGATGTCATGGAGAATATTGATGTGCCGTCCGGTATGGGAGACTACACCATAACCTTGACACGAGATGAAACCGAAAATTATCTTAAAATTGAGGATGCGCTTTCCTTTAACTGTGACCGCTATGAATGCACACCGGAGGAAGTGGCAGAGCGATTTGCGGACAGCCCCATTGTCCGTCTCTGCAACGCCATCATTCCTGCCACGCTTGGGCAGGAGGATTTAGAAGAGGTCTTCACATGGGCAAGGTTTTTCAACGAGACTGGCATTTCTGCAAAGCTGATGAATCATCCTCTGACCAAGCTCTGTGAAAAGCTGTTCGACGAACACCGTCTGATGGACTTCCATCGCTGCGTCTTGGATGTGGACTATCGAAAGCTGCTCCTAAATGAACTGGCTCAAAACTAAGACATGAAAAAACGCCCCCGGCGCTGTGCCAGATGCACAATGCCGGGGGCATTTCCGTTTCCAGCGATTTAATTTTCTCCCGACAAGGGACTGTTCATAAGGTGGCACTTTTCATTTTGCGAAGCCGTGAAAACTCAGTGCATTCCGTGGAAAAGCTCACGGGACAGCATACGCCGTACACGTTTCCAATAATCACTGAGTAATGCAATGTGTATTCGCTATCGGGAAATACTTCACGGTTTTCACAACGCATGATTCAGGAGTGGGATTTTTGCCTTATTCCCGCGTGACATCAAGGGAAACCGGATTGATGACGATGATGGTCTTGCCCTTTTTGTGGGCATATCTCACGGTATTCCCGGTACCGCTGGGGCATCCATTCCATACTGCGAGAATATAATCGGCGTGATCGACCATGTACCGATTTCTCTTGTCCATGCAGTCCGGCGTGTACTCTCGTTGCAGCATGGTCTCCTTGTCACACTTTGCCGCGATATTATAATACCGTTCCCGTGAAGCCACAGACCATTTGATCGCTTGTGTCTCACAAGGGATTGCACTTTCCAGAGTAATGTGAGGGTATTTTGATTTCAAATCGAGTACAATTTCCGCAGCGTACATATCGACGCCAAGAGCCATGCCGGTAATAAAATGCGTGACGCCCTCGTTCTCGATGAGTGCTACAATCTGATCCCGCATAACAGATTTCAAAGAAGTACAACGCTTATCGGATTCATCAAAGCCGAACGGAAGACTCTGCGGTCTATGACCGGTAAACGCACAAGTCTTGCCTTGAACGGATTGCTTTTCAGCTTTTTGAGCAGACTTTCTAAACTCAATAATGCGCGACATGACACCCCTTCTTTCACTCTTTTGGTAGGTAACTCCATTCTATCACCCTCATCACGGACAGTCAATGCGATGTCGTTAGTAAAATCAACGACGGCGTACCGTGGATAATGACACCGCCGTTAGGTACACTAAATGCAAAGGTGGTGAGGCTATGCGAGAGAAGAAGGACATCAATATTGAAATCGGCGGCAATATTCAAGTGGCAAGAGAACAGGCGGGCTATACGCAGGACACGCTCTCAGAAATGCTTGGCATGACGCCGAATCACCTGAGTGCCATTGAGCGTGGTGCATCCGGTATCTCTCTTGAAGCCTTGCAGCGTCTTTGCCGTTTGCTCGGCGTCAGCGCAGACCGAATTATCTTTGGGACTGACGAGCCAGAAGAGGAAGCCCTTGCGCTTGCCAGACGTATTTCGGATATAAAGCCGGAATACCGGCAACAGGTTCAAGAGCTGCTGTCCGCAATTTTGAATATGTCATAAAAAAAGAGCCTCTGCCGATACCCAAACCGGGCATCGACAGAGGCTTTTGGTTCGTTTTCCGAGCATTCAAACAAGTGCCGAAATCAACACTTATTTCCGCACTAAAGAAGAAACTGCGCAGGGAATACAATCACTTAGGTTGGTCAATTTGCGTCGCTCTGAGGCTTGCAATCATGGGCTTTTTCGCCCCTAACTGTCTACACCGCGATGCCTTGCGGGAGAAGTGCGGACAGGCGATGAGATCCGCACGGAAGCTCTGCTTGCAGCTATGGACGCAGCGGACGCAGAAGCGGTTGTACTTCCGGCGTCCGCTGTCCCCGATGAAGAATGACCACTCCTGCCGCCATTTCTGACTTCTGCTCACAGCTCAATCTCTCCTTTGTGCTTTTTGGGAGGGCAGCATTCCTTCTGCTTTTCAGCCTTTGCAGACTTGAGCCTGTCCATGATGGAGGACTTTTCGCCGGTTTCGGGGGCTTTGACCTCTGCGGTCTTGTCCTCCTTCGGACCGTTGTTGATGATCCCGTCAATCATGCCGTAGTCATCCTCCATCGACATCTCCGCTGCCTTGAGGTAGTTTTCCTTCTCAAGAGCTGCCATCCAGCTTTCCTTGCTGATACCGAGCATTCCGCCCTTTGCCGCATGATCGGCAATCTCCTTGGCATCTACGCACAAGCCCTCGGTGTTATCGGAATAGAGACGATAAACCTCGCAGCCCTTCTCCAAAGCCTTCTCAGCCGCCTCCTGACCGGCGGGAAGAACGCCAGCCCATGCGTAGCCGTAGTCCTTCATATCCTGAACGGAGAGCGTGGGATCGGGCATTTCCGGCACTTCCTTGACTTCAAGATCGAGAAGGCGGAGCGTGTCATCGTCAAAGCCGTTGTAGACATCATCAAGGACGAGCTTGCCGCGCTCATCGATAATGATGCAAGCCGCCTCATCGCCGTAGGTGTCATGCTCCATCAGATAAAAGCTGCGACCGCCGACTTCGTGCCGGTCAATGGTGTGCCACGTCCCGATGTGACCGGCAACCGTCAGACCGGAGGTGTCGGCATTCATCTCAAAGTCCTTCTGCTCAACGCTCTCCTGCTTCTGCTGCTCCTTCGAGATCATGGGGATCGCAACAATCTTATCGCCCAACTTAACAAACTGCTCCGGCACTTTGAAGTGGTCAGAGAACTTCTGCATCTGCTCTACGGTCAGAGAGCCGAAGCTGTCATCCGTCAAGCCAACTACCATGAATGTTCCGGCAACAACGTCGTAGATGTCACCGTCCTCATCACGCAGAGCGCGGTTCAGGGGCAAACCTTCCAGCTTACCTTCCTCGTTGCAGACCAAGGCAACCGGGTCTTCGTAGGGATAAATTGCCTCGATATAGCCGCCGACCTCATGCTGCAAGGACTCCAGACCGGAGTCAATCTCCTTCACATAAGGCTCCTTTCCCGGCTCAACGACGAGAACGGCGATGGTGCTGTCACGCTCGGCGGCTTCCCCTGAGCCGGTAATCCGGTATTCGTCGGGAATATCGTCAAGCTCACCGTTAAACTGCCTGTCCCAGCGTTCGCTTGCGACACGGACATAGCCCTCATCGGTGAAGCGTCCCTGCTCATCCATCGCAATGTCGCGCCCATAGCGTTCATAGTCGATGTAATTTGCCAGAGGACCGAGATCCTTTTCGGAGTAGATACCGGCTTCGTGGGCGTAATAATAGCCAAGGTCGGATTCGTCGTTGATACCGGGCATGATGTCGTAGCAGTCCAAATTGAACGTCAGGTTGATGAGATCGTCGATGTCGCTGACCTCATCGCAGCCAGCTTCCATAATGGCAGCGAGCTTTTCCTGATCGCTCAGGGAAAGCTCGTCAATCAAAGCGGCAAGGTAGTTGAGCTTATCAAGGCTCTCGTACTCGCCAAGCATCTTCTGGACGCCGTAGATCGGGCATTCGTAGTCGGTGATAAACCACTCTTCATAGGGCTGACCGAACTCATCCTGCTTGCCGATCCCGATGCGCTCAAAGACCTTCTGCATCTCTTCCTCGGTGGTGGGCAGTTTCACCCACTCACCGACCAGCATACCCTCGTTGTACTTGCCAAGGTTCGTGACGAAGGCTTCAAAATCACCGTCTAATACGGGCATAGGCATCCTCCTTTCAGTCATCTACCATGCCGTCCGGCATGATATACAGTTCCTCAAACTCCGCGTCGGTCATGGCTTCGAGCTTCCGGACGGTCTTATACATCAGCTCTGCGATCTCACTGTTCACGTCGTTCAGAGTGACGCTCTTCATATCGTCGATCAGCCGCTTCCGGCTGGATGTGTTGAAGCAGCACATTAGGTTGATTTCTTCCACGGTAAAGTTTTTCATATCAGAGTACCATATCCTTTCCTTTCGATTTCTGAGGTTTCGGCGTGTGGGTCGGCTGTGCCTTCTGTGCGGATTTCAGTTTGTCACGGATGGATTCACGGGCAGCGGGCTTCTTCGGGATGGTGTCGTAGATGGCAGTTCCGGCATCCTCCACATAGGCGCGGACATACTGGATGCTTTCCGAAAAGCGAATGGGGCGGTTCTTGTCCTCGATGTTGGTCAGCCGGACTTCATCAGCGGCAAAATCAACCGCGTCGATTTTGCACTTGATCCCATCCACATTCAGCGTCGCACCGACAGGAATGTAATCTGCGGCTTTGAGTTCCTTGAAGGTCTCACCGTCCTTGCTGAGAAAGACATCTGCGCCGGACTTCCAGAGCTTGTGAGAACCGGCTACCCATGCGCTTTCACGGAAGCCGGTCACCGGCATGGAGGGCTTGCCGCGCACCTTCTTCTCAAGGAGCTTTGTGCCGAGCAGGGGCGCGGCTTTTTCCGCGTCCTTGCCGTACAGCTCAAAATAGCCATTCTGGGCAAAGCAGACCAGCGCGTCAGGGTGAGCCTTTTTGACCGCCTCGTACTTCCGAAGTTCTGCAACGGGCAGAGGCGAAAGCGTCTCTGTCCTTCCTGCATCCGGCAGTCTGTCACGGCGGGTTTTCTGCTTGGACAGCACTTCCGCCAGAGCCTCCGCATCCTTTGGGAGCGTCTGGTGGATTTTGACGCCGCCATGCTCACCGACCAGAGCCATTGCTGCATCGAAGCTGCTGCGGCAGGGTGCGTCCAGCACATAGCCGTCTGCGAAGGTCAACCGGTCATGACCTGGCGCAACCGCGTTCTGCGCCACATTTGCCGCCTGTTCCCGGTAGTTGATCTCAAAGACATCTCCGAACACCTTGCCGCGCTTGACGGTTTTTGGGACAATGACGCGGGCAACGCACTCGTCGTAGGTCTGTTCCGCATAGAAACGGAAGGTGTTGTGATCCCGCGTTCCCTGAATGAAGACCTGATTTTCGTTGAGACAGTGCGTTCCATGCGGACGGCAGAACCACATCAGCGTTTTGTCTTCGGGATTTTGGCTTTCGGCAGCGCGGCGGATGATGCGCTTGTCGATGTCGAAGTCTTCCTTGTAGCTGTCTACATGACTGTCCACGAGCTTCTGCAGCTCCGCAACGATGTCAACGTCTGTGTATTTCTTCATGCGTCTCCTTTCTCACAACTCCATGTCGTGCGTTTTGGATTTGACCGGAGACTTCTTCTCCGGCTGCTGTTTTGCGGCAGTCCTGAGCTGATCGCGGATAGAGGGCTTTTCCTGCTTCTGCTCCTGCTTGATGTATTCCAGCGTCGGCATCAGCTCACGGTAACAGCCCTGTGTTTTCCGCGCCGCATGACGGCGATGGATTTTGAACAGCGGCTCACCGTTCTGCGTGACCGTGTTGCCCTCGATCCTGACACCGTTCCGCGCCAGCAGATTGAAGGAATGATTGGAGGCGCGATAGGACGCCCGCATTCCGTCGTTGTTATAGGCAATCTGCCCCTTGAGCGTGTCCATGACGGCGGCTTTGATTTCCTTCTCTTCGGCAGTCAGACGGTGTGCTTTCGGTGCTTCCTCCGGCATGGAGGCAATGGGAGAATTGACCTCCACGGTTTTTACCTCAATAGAGGTAATCTCATCGTTCTCCCACGCAACAACCTCAGGGTCTCTTTCCTCCGTTTTCTCAGAAACAGCTTTCTTCTCAGGTTCGGTCTGCTGGCGGAACGCATCGACGAAAAGTGCCGTCAGTCCGGGATTGGGTTTATCCACAAGGAAGCGGGAGGCATTCTCCGGACAGACCTCAACGCTCTTCGCCCATTCCTTGAGGGGCTGCGGAATACGCCCGTCAAAGTCTTTCTGCTGGATGGTGTTTGCGAGGACATACCGGACGCGCTCCGGAGAGAACTGCTCAAGGACGCTTTTCACGGCAGCATCCGCATCCAGCCGGTTATCTCCGTAATTGGAGCTGATCGCCGCTTCAATCGCACGGCGGCATTCCACGTTTGCAGCGAGAGAAGCACGATATGACTCCAGCTCACCGGCTTCATAGGCATAATTCGCCGTCTCGCGGTAAATGGGGACTTCCGGCTTTTCCTCCGGAACAGCTTCCTTTACGTGAGCTTCGACTTCCATCTCTGCGGACTGTGCTTTCTCTGCCAGCAGCACCTTGAGCTTGGCGTCAATGCCCTCGATCATCTCAGCCGCCGTCTTGCGGATGGTGTCCAGAGAGCTTTTCAGTTCCTTGGTCTCCTTACCGGAAGACCAACCGGCGATGTAGCCGAAGGAGTAGTCCGAGGTTTCAATGCCGTAACGCTGGCAGACGGTGTAGGCAACGCTTTCCGCCTCAACTTCCTTGGTGTGTCGATCCTTCTTGTCTTCGGGTGCGGCTTTCTCATCCGGCTTGACGGCGTGGAGCTTGGCGTGGGCGATTTCATGAATGGCGGTCTTGACCGTCTGGATTTCGCTCATGCCCTCCTGAATGGCAATGCGGCTTTCAACCGGCGAGAAGAATCCCTTTGCACCGCCCGGAATGTCCTCAAAGGAAATAGGGACGGGAGCTTCCTGCCTGAGCGCGTCGAAGAACGCCTCGTAGTTTTCGACGGTGCCTTTCAGCTCATCGACGATGATGTCAGGAAGCTCCTTGCCGTCCGTCTGGGAAACATCAAAGACACTCACCACCTTAAAGGCAGGACGCAGGACTTCGACCGTTTCCGTGACAGTTTTTCCATCTGCGCCGATCACCGGCTTCTGCGTCAAAGGATCAATCTTCTCACGCTCTTCCTGCGCCTTGTACGGCGCGGGTGCAAGAATCTTGATGCCCTTTTCGCCCTTCATGACCTGACGGTCAAAGTTGCGCTGCCACGAGGTATAACCGGCAACATAGGTTGCCTCCGGCTTCTGCATCGCAATGAGCAGCGTGTTGTTGAAGGAATAGTTGTAGAACTTGGACATCGTGCGGAGATATTCCTTGAACCGCTCGGATTCAAAAAGCTCCTTGATGCCCTGTTCCAGCTTGTCCGTGATTTCGCGGACTTGCTGTGCATTTTTGTTTTCAGCCATCTCAAACCTCCATTTCTTATTTGCTTTTGGGCGAAGAAAACCCCGTCTGGGATTTGCTCAGTAAACGAGCCTTTACCTCAGACGGGGTTTCTCTGCGCGTCATCCGACGATGGAAGATGTTATCCTCGTTCTCCCATTCAATCAGCCGGTCAAACATATCCGGGTGCTTTGTGACCATGTGCAGCAGCTCCGAGTCACTGGCGTTGGGACAGAACCAGCAGCCGTTTCTTCGGCAGTGAGCGTAGATTGGGGAAAGCAGCCCGTGTTCCTGACAGAGCTTGTAGGCGTCCGCCTCGGTCATACCGTATTTGGCAAGCAGACTGACCTTCTTCACGCCGTCCAGACGCGCAAGGCGTTTGGGTTCATCCTCCGCGATGCCGACATAGCTCACGGTGTCCGGAGAAAGCGCGGCATTGTACTTTCGGACGGGCGGGATTTTGCAGTCCCGATTGACCGCGCACATCCCGGCCCATGCAAAGCCGCGAACCACACCCTTGTGCGGTCCGCGGGTGATGACATGATGGAACACCTCATCGTAGGTCTTGTCCGCGTGGAGAATGGTGAACTTGATGCCCAGCTCCTTTTCGCAGAAGGGCTTGAGCCGGTCATAAATGAAGTCCCGGTGTTCCGGGACTTCGCCGCTTGTGTCTTTGTCGAACATGACCTCACTGAAAACCGCCTCGTCAAGCGGCTCATTGTGCTGTGCAGCCAGCAGGAGCGTCGCTACGCTGTCTTTGCCTCCGCTGCATGAAGCAACATACTTTGGGCGGGTCATCGATCAAACTCCATCTTGAAGCTGACGTATTTGCCGCCGCTGTCATCCAGCCGGATCACCGCATCGTAGAGCTGGGGCTTCTTCGGCGTGTAAAGCCCGGTCACGCGGCACCAGCCCTTGTCCAGCAGCTCCTTTGCAATCTTCTTGGTCAGCTTCTTTTTCTTACTGGAAAAGAACTTATTGTCTTCCCACAGGCAGAAGGAACATTCCCTGTTTGAGCAGTAGAAGTTGCCCTTGCCGACATAGACCGGAGAGCCGCAGCGGGGGCATTTGCCGATTTCCTCTTTCCCCGTGCCGAAACGCTGGGCTTCGGCATCGGAGAGGAACGGATAGGCTTTCACGAGATCGCCGGTCATCTGGACAATACCGCTGAGGAAGACGTCCGCATCCGCATTGCCGTGCTCAATCTCCATGAGCGTGTTTTCCCATTCCGCCGTCATTGCGGGAGAGGTGATCTGTTCCGGCAGAACACAGACGAGGTTGCAGCCGTCCTTCGTGGGAATGAGGGATTTACCCTTGCGCTCTGCAAAGCCGGACTTCACCAGCTTTTCAATGATACCGGCGCGGGTCGCGGGAGTGCCGAGACCTTTCTTCTCGGTGTCATCGTCGAACTGATCGTTTCCGGCAGTCTCCATCGCAGACAGGAGCGTGTCTTCCGTGTACTGCTTCGGGGGCGTTGTGAAGTGTTCCGTAACACTGGCAGATACACCATCCAGAACATCGCCTTCGTGGACTTCGGGCAGGGTCTTTGCGAGATCGTCCTTTTCCTTCGTCTTGAGGGAGGACTTGAACAGCTCTTCAATGGATTTCCAGCCGTTTTGAACGACGGTCTTGCCCTTGGTTTTGAACTCGTAGCCCTCGCAGGAGAGCGAGATCTGCGTTTCTGCGTAGGTGTGCTTCTCGCCGGTTGCACACAGAAGGCGCATTCCGACAAGATTGAGGATTTTCTGCTCCGACTGAGGAAGCGCCGAAACATCCTGCTTTTCAAGCTGGACGGTCGGGAGAATGGCATGGTGATCTGTGACCTTGCTGTTGTCGGTTACGCGGGAAATGTCCGGAGTGACCGAAACGCCGGAGAAAAGCGGAAGCTGGCGGCAGACGATGGAAATAACCTGACGGGCAGTGTCCTCCATATCGTCCGTGATGAACTGACTGTCCGTGCGCGGATAGGTCAGGAGCTTCTTTTCATAGAGTGTTTGTACGAGATCGAGCGTCTGCTGGGCGGTGAAGCCGTAGTATCGGTTTGCCTCGCGCTGCAAGGTGGTCAGATCATAGAGCTTCGGAGGATTGACGGTTTTCGTCTCCCGCTTAAGAGAAGAAACGACGGCTTGCTTTTTCTCGCAAGCCGCCGCAATCTTTTTTGATTCCTCTTCGGTTTTGACCTTTTCCAGATTGGCGATCAGATCGCCCTTGCCGACGTGGACGTTGAAATACTTCTCCTTTTGGAACGTGGAGATTTTCCCGTCACGCTCCACCAGCATTGCAAGGGTCGGCGTCTGGACGCGCCCGACCACCAGCTTCTTGTGATAGAGCGTGGTGAAAAGGCGGGTGCCGTTGATGCCGACAATCCAGTCCGCCTTCGAGCGGCTGAGTGCTGCTTCATAGAGACGGTCATATTCCTTGCCGTCCCGGAGATGATTGAAGCCTTCGCGGATGGCGGAGTCCTCCAACGAGCTGATCCACAGACGCTTGAAGGGCTTGGTGCATCCGGCTTTGTTGTAGACCAGCCGGAAGATCAACTCACCCTCGCGTCCTGCATCGGTTGCGCAGACCAGCTCGGTGACGCGCTTGTCCTTCATGAGAGAGGACAGCACCTTGAACTGCTGTGCTTTGTCCTTCGTGACCTCAAACATCCAGTTTTTCGGAACAATGGGCAGATCGTCATACCGCCACTTGGCATACCGCTCATCGTAGGAGCTGGCGTCTGCCAACTCCACCAGATGACCGAAGCACCATGAAACGATATAATAGCCGCCCTCCATGTAGCCGTCCTTGCGGGTCGTCGCGCCCAGAACCTTTGCGATGGACTGGGCAACACTGGGCTTTTCAGCAATGACTAAGATCAATCTTCATCACCATCCGTTTCAGCATCCTCCGCAATCTGCGGCTCATCATCCTCGTTGATGTACGGCTCTTCCTCGTAGCCTTCATCATCAAAGAAGTCCATATCTTCATCCTTGAGCTTTCTGCCCTTGACGAACTTGATGTAGTAATAAGCTGCACCCGCAGCACCGGCAAGAACGAAGATGACGAGGATCATGCCGATGTTGGATTTCTTTTCGGGTTTAGGGGCGGGAGCATCGGTTTCTGCATCCTTATCCGGCTCAGGTGTAACGGGGGCTGTGCCGGTGCATTCGCTCATGTTGGTTTTGCAGACCGGGCAGTCTGTGTTGACCTGACCGGCAGCGCACTTTTCCTTGCAGTTACAGGTGGTCAGAGCCGCCGCAGTGTCTTCATCCAGCAGCGCAAGCAGGTCGCTCTCATCGACCATGTTCAGGAAGTACGTCTGATACTGTTCCTCATCTTCGTTGATCGGCGCATCGTAGTCGATGACAATGAAGAAGGTGTTGCCGCTCTTCGTCTGGACTGTGATGAACTGCTTGTTGGTTGCCTTGTCATAGAGCAAGTCGCGGGTGTAGGCGTTGCCCTCATCGTCAATCGGCTCACCCTTCGGCTTTTCCGGCGTGGGAGTGGTTTCAGGCTGCTGTTCCGGCTGGGTTGCCTCCGTAACGGGAAGGTTCTGCTCGGTATCATCGGCGTAGGCAAACGCCGTCACCGAGAAGCAGGACAGAACCATGACGCAGACCGCAAGGACGGTCAGAAAACGAAACTTCTTACGCATTGTCGATTACCTCCGTATTTTCAGCGGGCTTGGTGCCGCCCTTCATGGAAGACAGGAACGCCATGATCTGATCCTTGTCCATCACCATAGAGCGCACGGTATTGATGATTTCAAGGTTTTCCAGCTCTGTCTTCTTGTCGTACAGCTCCTTGAGCTGTCCTTCGATTTCGGACTTCTTCTTTTCAGCCTTCTCAATGTCGGAGAGGACTTTCTGATACTTGGGATTCATGCAAAACTCCTTTCTTTTAATAGGCGGGTCTTCCGAAGGCGTAGAAATGCTGCTGCCAATAGGAAGAGTTGATGGATGTGTACTGAATGGGATCGCCGCAGTGGATCATGACCCCATCACCAACGTAGATGCCGACGTGAGACACGCCGGGGGTGTCATACGTCCCGACAAAGAAGATGAGATCACCGGGCTGTGCATTCGCCTTTGAGACCGGCGCACAGACGTTGTAAAGCCCCTGTGCGCCCAGCCGCCCGGTGTTCACAAGCCCGCTGTTCGTGAGAACATAGCTGACAAAGCCGGAGCAGTCAAAGGACGTGTCGGGATTGGAGCCGCCCCACACATACGGATAGCCGAGATACTTTTCCGCCTCGGTGATCAGTGTCGCAAACTTCTCGTCGTTCAAGTATTCCGGGTTGACATCGTAGTCGGCAGGAGGATTTGTGATGTACTTGTCCACATAGGGAGAGTCACCGAACAGATCCTCGCGGTTGCCCAGCACAGACATATACGTCGCGTACATGGAAAGCTGTTCCTGAGACATGATGTAGACCGGGACGTGGGAGAGATTGAAGTTTTCGAGCTTCACATTGCAGATGTAGTAGTCATACGGGACGCGATAGGTTTCCGTGTGCGTGTTGCCGTCTGCGTCCGTCCATGTGTCGGTTTCCGTGCGGTATCTGGTTTCGATGATAACCTCTTCGGTGAGGATGTACTGCTTTTCAAACAGCATTTGGAGCGTACCCTGCACCTCATCCAGCGTGAACTCGCCCTCATGGAGAGCCGAGAGAATGGAGATCAGCACATACGGGTCATGCTCTATATCGTCCAGATCGAAGTGGTATTCATCGTAGTTGTGAGTGCTTTCGTAGGTGTCGAGATAGCGTTGCAGCTCCTGCTCCATTTGGCAATACTGCGCTTCTGCGCCCAGCATCGCATCATCCTCACTGAGGTAAGAAGAAGCGATAACCGACGAACCGGTAGAGGTGAGCATCGAACACGAGCTGATTCCGGCACCGAGCAAAACGAGAAGGGCAATTCCGACGCCGATCCAGATGAAGACCTTCTTGTTCTTCTCAAAGAACTCCTTGATCTTGTCGGACACCTTTTCACCGAGCTTCTTGCCGGTATTCTTTGTGGCAGTCCCGGCAGTCTGAGAACCGGCATTTCGAGCGGCGGCATATTCCTTCTTAATGCTCTGCTTCTGGTAGTGCTTGTTCATGTTCTGCTTCTTCATCTCAGGATGCTCCTGCTGATTCCTCTCATATTGGAGCTTTGCATCAGCAGCATCCGCCTTATGTTCCAGCTTAGAGACCTTCTCATAAGGCTTGTTGACGCTGCTTTCCCGATGATGACGGAAATGCCTCGCAGCGGTCTCAGCGGCAATCTCTGTTTTATGCGCCGCCTCAACCGCCGAGTTTTCCTGCTCGACCTCATGGATTTTGCCGTGAATGCCGGAAGCAAGGGTGTCACCGACCTTGCGGACAGTTTTGTCCGCCTCAAATTGCAGCTTGCCTTTGCCCTTGGGCTTTTTCAGCTCATCCTCAAAATGAAGGCGGGTTTTGCCCTTGCCGGTCTCTTCATCGAAGACACGCTCTTTCTTGAGAACCTTGTGCGTGGGCAGCTTCTCACGGGCGGCATCCAGACGCTCATGCGCCTTCTCGGACTTCCTTTCGAGCTTCTGCATCCGCTTCGTGGGCGGGACGGCATCGTCCGAGACCGGCTTTGCGGAGGAAGTCTCCGCCGCTTGGGAGAGAACAGCATCCGCGTCAACGGCTTCAACCGCAGAGGTCTTGCGCAGCTTGTGCGTGACAACCGTTTCGGCAATCACTGTGCCGGTATGAGAAGAAACGCCGTGCTGCTCCAAAACAGGGGGCTTGAACGGCGTTTCCGAGGGCAGCGGTTCAGGTGCATTCTGGGGTGGATTTTCTGCCCTTTTCTCTTCTGTGACGGACGTTTCCGAGGGCGGCTGTGTGTCGTTATCCTCGGCGTGTTCCGCCTGAAACTGACGATGCTGACGGCGCATCTGCACCTTTTTCTGTTCCTCCGGTGAAAGGGCTTCGGAAGACTCGGCTGTCTCAGCGGGCTTCACCAGCTCTGCATCTTCCGGACGTTTTGACACACGCTGCTCGGTGCCAGCCGTCAGGTTTTCCTCGACCACGCCTTCCCGCGTCATCCGCAGAACAACCTTGTCGCGGGCTTTGAGTTCCGGTTCCTTGGACATCAGATTTCACCTCCAATCCGCTTGTAGGCAAGCTCGGTGTATTCAGGGTTCAGCTCTATGCCCACGAAATGACGCCCCATCTGCGCAGCAACCATTCCCGTTGTGCCGCTTCCCATGAAGGGATCAAGCACAATGCCGCCTTCGGGACAACCGGCGAGAAGACAGGTCTCAACCAGCTTCGGAGGGTAGGCGGCATAGTGACCGCCCTTGAAGGGGACGGTGTTGATCTTCCAGACATCGCGCTTGTTGCGGAGCGGATTGATGTCTGCGTCCTTGATCTCGCCATGCTCACGGGGGCGGTTGATGGACTGCGGCTGAGGCTGACCGGGAACGGGCTTTCCATATTTGTTGCCGCCCTTCATGCCGCGCTTGAGACGTTCTGCCGTCGCGGGAGCAATCGGCTCGGAGATTGCCTTGTAGTCGAAGAAATACTTCTTGGACTTGGAGAACAGGAAAATATGCTCGTAGCAGCGGGCGCAGCGGTCTTTGACGCTCTCCGGCATGGGGTTATCCTTCATCCAGATGATGTCGTTGCGCAGATACCAGCCGGTATCGCGGAGGGCAAAAGCCAGCATCCACGGAATGCCGATCATGTCCTTCGGCTTGCAGCCCTCAACCTTGTTGTTGAGAGCCACAGCCTGACCGTTTCTGCCGTTGGGGTTCTTCGGGTCAATGAAATCGCCCTGATTGCCCTTTCCGGCGTAGGTGTCCGAGATGTTCAGCCAGAGCGTTCCATCCGGACGCAAAACGCGCCTGACTTCGGTAAACACTTCCGTCAGGCGCGAGATATATTCCTTCGGCGTTGTCTCTCTGCCGATCTGAGCCTCCATGCCGTAATCGCGGAGTGCGTAATACGGCGGAGATGTCACACAGCAATGAACGCTGTCATCGGGCAGCGTTTTCAGGATTTTAAGGCAATCGCCGGTATGAATGATGTCAAGCTCTATAAAAACCAGCTCCTTTCTTCGGATTTGAGCGCATATCAGTCGGAGTAATACTCGTCCGGTTCGTAATCCTCATCTTCCGTGAAGTCCTCGTCGAGATCGTCAATCTCGTCCGCCCAACGGTCGAAGATTTCCTCGGCTTCCTTCGCCGCCTCACGATAGAGGCTCAGCCGGTTCTTCTCAAAGGCGGCAAAGGCGGGGACGAACTTGCCGAACTCGCGGATTGCCTTCACATCCTGCGTGCGCATATCTGCGACGCACTGAATGATTTCGGACATCGTGAGCAGATCGTCGATCATCAGCTCATACTTGTCCTTGGGGATAGAAACGGTTTCATCATCACCCGCGTCAGCGAAAGGGGTATTCTCATCGCTGTTGCTGCTTTCGGGAACATCAACCTTGAAGTAGAAACCGATCATATCCACAGATACCTTGGTCATAATCTGACGCGCCTCCTTGACCTTTTCGTCGATGTCCTCCCTCACATGGAGGTAGGCGCGGTGATGCTTCTTGAGGTCGCTTTCCAGTCGGATCAGATCGGTCAGCTCCCACAGAGCCTTAAACAGCGCGGAGGTGTTCTCTCCGTATTCGATAGCGTCCGCGTAGGGAATGGTAATCATCTTGTTGTTCATATTCAAAAATCCTCCTTAGTTCTGTACGGTTTCTTCTAAACGGGTGGTCATGATGCGGTAAAGCTGGGTGTCCTTCGGGAAATCGTCCTTGAAGGGAACGATGGTCGAGCCATAGAAGATCAGCCCTTCACCGGCATTGGAATTGGTGATGTAGTTCTGCTGGCTGGGCGAGATGTTCAGCGCCTTCGAGAGAATCTGCCGGTCGCCGGATGCCTGATTCAGAAGGTAGACAAAATCCGAGTTTTCAAAGATGTTCTCTACCTCGCGGGACGCAAGCAGATCCTTGACGTTTTGCGTGATGCCGGTCGGAATGCCGCCCCATTTTCTGAAACGCTTCCAGATTTCCACGCTGTACGCGGCGGTCTGTTCCTCTTTCAGCAAAAGGTGGAACTCGTCCATGTAGTAGCGCGTTGCCTTGTGCTGGGCGCGGTTGATGGTAACTCTGTTCCACACCTGATCCTGCACAATCAGCATACCGAGCTTCTTGAGCTGCTTGCCGAGTTCGCGGATGTCATAGCAGACGAAGCGGTTGTTGACATCCACATTCGTTCTGTGATTGAAGACGTTCAGAGAGCCGTGAACATAGATTTCAAGGGCAGTTGCGATGCGCTGTGCCTCCGGCTCCTTCTGATTTCTCAGAATGTTGTAGAGGTCTTCGAGGATCGGCATTTTCTCCGGCTTGGGGTCTGCAAGGAACTCCTGATAGACCATGCGGACACTGCGGTCAATGATGGTCTTCTCAACCGGCTGCAAGCCGTCCTTGCCGCCGACAATCAGCTCACAAATGGAGAGGATAAAGTCGGATTTCAGCGTCAGCGGGTTTTCCTCTTCGGAGTAGTTCGTGTTGATGTCCAGCGGATTGATGTAATCCGTGCTGACCGGCGAGATGCGGATGACCTGACCGCCGAGCTTCTGCACGAGGGGGAAATACTCGGCTTCGGGGTCGCAGACGATGATGTCATCCTCCGTGATGAGGAAGGCGTTCGTCATTTCGCGCTTGGCGGAGAAGGACTTACCGGAACCGGGCGTACCCAAGATCAGCCCGTTGGGGTTCTTGAGCCGCTTGCGGTCAACCATGATCATGTTGTTGGACAGCGCGTTCAGCCCGTAGTAGAGAGCTTCGCCGCCCTGAAAAAGCTCCTGCGTGGTGAACGGCACGAAAACCGCCGTGCTGGAAGTGGTCAGTCCGCGTTCGATCTCCACCTGATTGACGCCGATAGGCAGAGAGGACATCAGCCCTTCCTCCTGCTGGAAGTCAAGACGCTTGAGCGCACAGTTATACTTTTGGGCAATGGCGGCGGTCTGGAACACAGCATTTTCGAGCTTCTGGCGATTGGTTGCCGTATTCATGATGAGGATGGTCACAAGAAACAGTCTCTCATTGCGGGTCTGGAGATCCTGCAACAGACGCTTTGCCTCACCGCCGAAGGTGGCGAGATCGGACGGGATAATGTCCATATCGTAGCCGGAGCGGACTGCCTTTTTCTGCTCTTCGATCTTCATCTTGTCGAGGTCGGTGATTTTCATTTTGATGCTCTTGATTGCCTTCGCCTGGTCAATCGTCCGGATATGAAAATTGACCGTGATGTTGCTGTCCATCTCAAGGAAGTCGGCAAGCATACGGTCATTGAGTTCCGGCGCGAGGATTTGCAGGAAGCTCACCGCGCCGATGGTTCTGCCCATCTTGAAGCACTTGCCTTCACGGAAGTCAAAGGAAGTGGGCGCGATGAAATCCTTCGTGCTGAGTCCTGTCCGAGCAACCATGTCAAAGGAAAAGCGGAACGGCTCATTGGTGTCCATGTTGAACACATCATGAAGCACTTTCAGCCGCTCGTAGCCGGACAGAGGCTCGGTTTTCACGCCGAGAGTTTTGAAGTTGTTGAGGATGTCGGTTTCAATGCGTTCGAGCTTCGGCTTTGCCGTGCGGAGGGAGTCCGCCTCAATGCCGAAGGTGATGTACTTCTTCTTGACCAGTCCGTTGTTGCCCTTGGTGAGCTGGCTTTGCAGCATACCGGAATACTCGGAGCGGATGTCGTTGAAGGCGTCCTCCTGTGCCGGAATGTTGATGCGCTTGCGGAACTCATTGAGGCTTGCCTTCTGATTGATGAAGGAGAGCTGGACGAAAATCGAGCTGTCGAAGTAGTTCAGAAAGTCGCACCAGTTCTCAAAGATGGCAGTTTTGTCCTCGTTCTGCGCAAGCTGGTAGTTGATGTCCTCAAAGGCGATGGACTTCGTGTAGAGGCGGCTGTTTACCTTGCAGATACCGTCGCGGCACATCTCCACATAGGGAATGGTCTGCTGGGCGGACTTGCGGACTTTCTTTGCCTTCCTGTCCTTTTTCTTCTGCATGACGATCCGCTTCTTTTCCTGAGCGGAAAGGGCATCGCCGTAAATGACGCCGTTTTTGACCGTCATCTTAGGCTTTGCCTTTGCTGTGCTGTTGTTCAAGCTGCAATTCCTCCTGTTCTTTGATTTTCTTCTGAATCTCAGCGTAGAGATTGTTTGTGCGATAGGGGCGCACCTTGTCCCGGATGAACATGGACTGTACGATGTGGTACAGATACTTCTCGGCGGGCTGACCGTCCTTCTCGTAAAGGGCAAAGAAAATGAACGGGAGCATGATGACCACCATCAGCATTGCCGCCGTGGACAAGTCGAGATGCGCCTTCGCCAGAAAGAAGATCGGGACGCCGACTGCCGCAGCGATGGAAAAACAAATGAGCTGCCGCTTGGTCAGGTTGAACATGACCTTCGTTTTGACGCGGTTAAGATCCTTCGGGACCGGAACAAATGCCATTGACTGTTTCCTCCTTTCCAAGAGTAATGCTGCATTCGACCTCGTTGCCCCAAACATCCCATCCTTCGGGAGACTGACGGGCAAAAAGCTCTACGCGGGGAAGGTCTCCCATGAGCCGAACAATGCGTTCCCGCGCCTCATCCGGCTTTTTGGAATGCTCTTCGATGTGGCTGAGGATGACCTGACGCACACCGGCGTCAACTCGCTTCGGATGTCCCTTCGTGGCAAGGATGCAGATTTCCGCGTTTGCCCTTGTCCAATACCCCATGCCGGTGAAGAGGTCATCGTTCTTGCGGTTTTGCTTCACCCATACAAAAGCCACGGTCTTATAAGAAAAGCCCCATGCCGTCAGCACTTCGAGTGCTTCACAGAGGCATGGGAACGTGATCCAGAGGAACAGAGCGCAGTCCTTCGCAGCCAGTTCGCCAACCGGAAGTGCCTTGATGTCTTCAATGCACATCGTCGGGTAGTGGCTTTCTGCTGACCGTCCCTGTCCCTTCTTGGAGTAAGTCCGATACGCCCAAGGGGGATCGGCGTAGATGATGCTGTATTTCTTCATGCTGCCGACCTCCTTAGTGTGCATGGAAAATGGATTTTGCTAGGCTTCCGGTCTTGAACAGCGAGAAGCACAGAATAACCGTGTACGCTGCCACAGAGAACAGAGCCGAGTGAATGTTGTCTGCGACAATCATGCCGTTGATCAGCACCGCATAGATGCCGACGCAGACCATGATGAGAAAGCCCTGAAATGCCAGAGCGAACAAGCCTTTCAGATAGTTCGTGCCGATGCTGCCCCATTCGCGGTTGCTCATGGTTGCGATGGGAATAGGCGCAATGCTCACGGTGCAGTAAATCTCAATCATGCGCCCGTAGAGAATGACCGTAATGAGGATCGCCATGATTTTGAGGCACAGGCTGATCAGGAGCGTTTCTATCGACAGTCCGAGCAGTTCTCCGACGCCCATGTTCTCCATGCCGGTACGCATCTGCGCAATCGTCGCGCCAATGTCAATACTGGTGTTGCCGTGAATTACTCCTGCTGCGCCGGAAACCACGTTCTGCCCGATGTCGAATACTGCCATCACGATGTCAAACGTGTGTGTCACGAGATAGATCGCCACAGCCGCCTTGAAAAACCACTTGAAGAACATCCAAGTGTCCATGTCGTGAAGGTTGTTTTTCTCGGTGATCATGGAAATCAGCTCGTAGCACAAAACAAAGGTGATGATGATACCAGCGATGGGGACTATCACGTTTTCGGATAGTCCCCGGATCATCTGGTACACGCCGCCGTTCCAGCCGGACGGGGTTTGCCCGACCTCGGCGGCAATCGTTCCTACCTTCTCGTTGACATCGGTGAACATATTGGTCAGGTTGCTCTCGATCCATCCGATCAGCATATCCTTGAGAGCCTGTTCGATCTTTTCTAAAATGCTGCCCAATATTTCACCACCCTTCGGTTAAGCTGGGCTTGCCGTGGATTAGCCGAACAAACCGGAGAGCAGGGGGATGAGGGTCGTGCCGATCAGCACCACACCGCCGCCAGCCATGAGCTGCTTGATACCCTGAGATTTAGCCGCAGGATTATCGTTTCCGTAGCCTTCCATGAGGTTAATAACACCCCACACTGCGAGACCCGCGCCGAGGGCGATAACAAGCGTCTGGAGAACCGTAACTGCCTGATTGATAAATGCCATACTTGAATTTCCTCCTTAAATCGTTGGTGAATTGTGAGGGGCAAGTGCCTTTTCCGCACCCGCCCCGATGGTTGCTTCTGCGCGGCTGCCGGATTAACCGAACAGACCGGAGAGCAGAGGGATGAGGGTCGTGCCGATCAGCACCACACCGCCGCCAGCCATGAGCTGCTTGATGCCCTGAGACTTTACTTATGTGTGATAAAGAAGTAATAGAAGTGTAAAAAATTTTGCCGTTCCTATCCGGCACTTGCGCAGGGTGTCGGATAGGTCGGGCTTTATTCTTCGGGCAAGTCAATCTTGCCTACAAAGCTGTAATAAATATCAATGCGCTGGCGGCGTACTTCGTTCTCGTCATACTCACATTCATAGACAACGATTTTCTCCACCATTTCACGTAAGAGGGTGTGGGTCAGTTCCTCAATAGAAAGGTACTTGCGGACAACGTTCATAAACTTTTCAGCGTTTACCGTGGCTTCCTGTGCCTTGTCCAGTTCGCCCTGCAGTGCGGCGGCTTTCTCTTTCAGTTCCCGCTGCTCGGCTTCGTAGTCTGCGGACATTTCCATGAAACGCTCATCACTGATTTTCCCGTTTACATTGTCCTCATACAGACGCTTGATGTAGCGGGAAAGTTCTGCAATGCGGCTCTGCACCTGTTCAAGCTGCTTGGTAGCTGCCGCCTGTTTCCTCTTGCCGCCCATTTCATTCTGCTGGATAAGCAGCTTCACGAACCGGGCTTCGTGCTTCTGTGCATAGGCGGTCACTTTCCGCAGATTGTCCAGCACACCCGCCGTCAAAAGGTCGGTGCGGATGAAGTGCGCCGTACAGTCGGCGGTGCGCTTCTTATAGCTGCCGCAGATGTAGCAATCCTGCTTTCTCTTGTCGGTCTGATACCGCTGCTGGTACATCACATGGCCGCAGTCGGCGCAGAACAGCATACCGGAGAACAGCCCCACTTCATCATAGCGGTTCGGGCGTTTGCGCTGCTTGCGTAACTCCTGCACACGCTCCCATGTTTCCGTGTCGATAATCGGCTCATGGTGGTTCGGGAAAATGGCCTGCTTCTCCACGGGGTTCTCTACGCTGTGCTTGGTCTTGTAAGAGGGCTTTTCCGTCTTGAAGTTTACCAGACAGCCGGTGTACTCCCGGTTTTCCAACAGGTGGACAACGGTATTTGTCGCCCATTTGCACTCATAGCCGGGGTGGTAGCGGCGGGTGCTGCCCGTCCTGCGGTATTCCAGCGTTCCCGGCGTGGGGATTTGCTGCTCCGTCAGCATACGGGCAATCTTGGTCGGGCCGTTCCCGGCAAGGCAAAGCTGGTAAATCTGCTGCACCACCGGGGCGGCTTCCTCGTCTATAATAAAATTCTCGTCCTCGTCCATCACATAGCCGTAAACCGGCTTGCTGGTAACAGGCTTGCCGCTCATGCCTTTTGCTCGTTTTACTGCCTTGATTTTCTTGCTCGTATCTCTCACCAGCCATTCGTTGAACAGATTTCGCAGAGGGGTAAAATCGTTGTCCATGCCGCCGTTTGCGCTGTCCACATTGTCGTTGACAGCGATAAAACGCACGCCCTTTTGAGGGAACAGCATTTCCGTGTAAAACCCTACCTGCAAGTAGTTTCGCCCTAACCGGCTCATGTCCTTGACGATGACCGTACCCACTTTCCCGGCTTCAATGTCTGCAAGCATGGCTTGAAAACCGGGCCTTTGAAAGTTCGCGCCGGAATAGCCGTCGTCGGTGTACCAGCGCAGGTTGGTAAAGCCATTCTGTTTTGCAAAGGTTTCGAGTATCCGTTTTTGGTTCGATATGGAATTACTCTCGCCTTGCAATTCGTCCTCATGGGACAATCTCGGATAAAGGGCGGTAATGAGGTTTTGGGTGGCTTGTCTTAACATAAAATCCTCCGTTTCCGACAGCCAGCCCCACTATTCCGTGGTTTCATTGTACCACGGAACAGGGGCGGCTGTACAGCGGTAAAAGTGATAAATCTGCTTCTTTACAGCTTGTCAAATCGCCTTTTTTTGTGTAGCAGCGGCTTCCGCTTCCAGTACCCGCGCCATTTTGTCGGCGGCGGTGGTCGTGGTATCTTTCTTGAAATAGCCGGACACGACAAGGACGGAATTACCCATGCGGATTTCCGTCACGCAGTCGGGGCGGCGGATGGTGCGGGTGTCGTGCTGCTTGTTATCTGTCATAGGCAATACTCCTTTCAGTCGGTAATCAGTTTCTTCATGCTCTCCATTTTCCGCTTGGCGGTTTCCTGCCGGAAGTTGTCGCCGGTAAAGCGTACCGGGACGCACATGGAAAGCAGGCGGTCATAAATCCGGGAATGGGCGGTGTCTTTTGGGTGCTGCAACTCTGAAAGCGTGAGGTTGGTCGTGACGATCAGCGGCTTGCGGCTGCGGTAACGGCTGTCAATCACATTGAAAACCTGTTCCAGCCCGTATTCTGTCCCGCGCTCCATGCCGAAGTCGTCAAGGATAAGCAGCGGATAGCGGCAAAGGCGGGAAATATACTCATTCCGGCCTGTAAAGCCGGGAGAGAGGTCGCCCAGGATAACGGCGAAGTTCGTCATATATACGGGGACTTCTTTCTCCATGAGGGCGTTTGCGATACAGCCCGCAAGGTAGCTTTTCCCGTTGCCGACGTTCCCCCAGAACAGGCAGCCGATGTTTTCGGCCTGCATTTCTTCCCAATGCTCCGCATACCGCCGGGCAATCCCGGTCTGCGGGTTTCTGCCGTTGTCGTTCTCGAATGTCCATTGCTGCATGGCTGAGTCGGCAAAAGCCCTCTGTTTCAGATTTTCCACGGCTTCCACATGGCGGCGGTGTTCCTCGGCGGCCTGCCGCTGCTCACGGGCGGCTCTCTGGCAGTCGTACTCTGCCGGGTGGCGGTCACGGCCAACCAGCCTCTTACCCTCCGGGAAGTCGGCTTCTTTCGGCGTATGGCTCCTTCCGCTGTAACGCAGTCCGTTCTCTCATCCACCGTCCTCCATCTCCGGTCCTGCGTTTGCCATGTTCCCCAGCATCTCTTTGACTTCTCTCGTCATAAGCTTTCTCCCTACTTACAGGTCTCGTCGCGGTTGCACGCTTTT
>OKWG01000284.1_pt1 | contig 22443 bp, 19 predicted proteins | sample 1607091 | NCBI WGS metagenome assembly OKWG01 (sample SAMN04414080, study PRJEB24778) | human gut metagenome | material: faecal | host: Homo sapiens
GTGCAGCTTAAGAACGTCCGAGAACTGTTCTCAACTAACGCTTTCTCGGACGGCAAATTGGAGTTCTTGTTATGCGAATTCTTGTTGCGGTTAAGCGAGTCGTGGACTACAACGTCAAAGTGCACGTCTTGCCCGACCACTCGGATGTCGATACGGCTAACGTCAAGATGTCCATGAATCCTTTTGACGAAATTGCCGTCGAACAGGCCGTCCGCCTGAAGGAAGCCGGCAAGGCCGACGAAGTCGTGGTCGTTTCGATCGGCCCCGATAAGACGGTCGATACGCTTCGAGTGGCTATGGCGATGGGCGCCGACCGTGCGATTCACATCAAGCACGATGACACTAAGGTTGAACCTCTGGCCGTTGCCAAGCTTCTGGCAGCCGTCGTCAAACGCGAAGAACCGGGTCTGGTGCTCCTTGGCAAGCAGGCCATCGACAACGATGCGGGGCAAGTGCCGCAGATGCTCTCCGCGCTTCTTGATTGGCCCGTTGCGATCAACGTGAGCGGCCTTGAAGTTGACGGCAGCAAGATCGTCTGCGTGCGCGAGACCGATACAGGTCTGATGAAGGTCGAAGGTGAGCTGCCCGCGGTGGTTTCCGCCGACCTGCGTTTGGCCGAACCGCGTTACGTGACTCTGCCCAATATGATGAAGGCCAAGAAGAAGCCCGTGGTTGCAATTGAAGCCGCCGAAGTGGCCGACATCGGCCAGCGTTCGCTCGAACTGCAGGAAGTGATTGAGCCGCCAGCCCGCAGCGGCGGCGTCAAGTTAAACAGCGTCGACGAACTGATCGACGTTTTGAAGAACACGGCCAAGGTGCTCTGATAGTAGGAATAACAGGTATGACTATTCTTGTGATTGCAGAGCACAATGATGCTCAGCTCAAGTCTTCGACTTTGAATGCGCTCAAGGCCGCTTTCGAACTCGGCTCCGACGTCGACGTTCTGGTGGCCGGTCAGAGCTGCGAAGGCGCCGTCAAGCAGGCGGCTGCCGTGGCCGGCGTGCGCAAGGTTCTCGTTGCACAGGGCGAGGCCTTTAACCATTGCCTGCCCGAAGCGCTCACCGACGCCGTTCTCGCGGCACAGCAAGCCGGCGGCTATAGCCACATTCTCTTTACGGCCGGTACCTCCGGCAAGGCGGCCATGCCCCGCACCGCTGCCAAGCTCGGTGTGTCGGCTTTGACCGAAATCGCTGGCGTCATCTCCGCCGATACGTTTAAGCGCTACATCTACGCGGGCGGTGTTCTTGCCACCGTGAAGACCACGGCTACCCCTGTTGTAGCCAGCGTTCGAGCCACTTCCTTTGAGGCTGTTTCAGCCGAAGGCGGCAACGCTGCCGTTGAAACGCTCGCCGTGACGCCGTCTTCCCGCGGCTTTAAGTTCGTGAGCGTGGAAGAGGTGGCTAGCGACCGTCCGGATCTGCTCACCGCCAAGCGCGTCGTAGCCGGCGGTCGAGGCCTCTTTGACGAAGAGGGCTTTGCCGCTCTCGACAAGCTTGCTGAAAAGATGGGGGCCGCTCTTGGTTCCACCCGCGCCGTGGTTGACATGAACCTCGTGCCCAGCGAAACGCAGGTCGGCCAGACCGGAAAAATCGTGGCTCCCGAGCTCTATATGGCCTTCGGCATTTCCGGCGCCATTCAGCACGTGGCCGGCATGAAGGACTCCAAGGTCATCGTGTCCGTCAATAAGGACGCCGAAGCTCCGATCTTTGAGGTCTCGGACTACTACCTCGAGTCAGATGCGGTCGACGTAATCAAGGAACTCACTGAGAAGCTCTTATGCTCACGAATCGGATGATCCAGAGGCACCGGCGTCCTGTACAGTGATACCGGTGCCTTTGCTGTTTTTGCAGACTTCGGCAAAAGGTTGGGCGAAGGCGGTCTGCAGAGAAGGTGCGGGAGAAATGCGACTCGAAAAACTTGTTTTGAGTGTAACGGCGTTTGCTGTGTCGACAGTGTTTGCCGGAGATTCGTTGCTGAACTTTGATAAGACCGATCCAACGGCTACTTGCATTCTGACAGCCGAAAGTCCGTCGCCGAAATATGTCCTGATTCTTTTCCCGGGTGGCGACGGACGTGTCGCGGCGCACCAAACGGGCGGAAAGATTCTCTTCGGTAAGCGCAACAATTTTCTGATTCGGTCCCGTTTGCTCCTGGCTGATAATGAGTTTGCAACGGTCTCAACCGATGCTTCGAATGACGAAAAGCGTTTTTCTTTACTACTCGACAGAATCCGGCAACTGTATCCGCATGCTTCTGTCTGGCTGGTCTCAACCAGCAGAGGTACGTTGGCGGCAGCTCAAGTCGCCGGTAAATATCGTGACCGTCTCGATGGCGTGGTCTTTACTGCGTCAATGGAAGAGCTCAGAGATATCCCATTGGATGCAATCAACGTCCCTAAACTCTTTGTGCACCACGTTTCCGATGCCTGCAAGAGCACGCCTTACGATGCGGTCCGAGAACTTGCGGCAAAGCTAAATGCCGACTTTATGACCGTATCCGGCGGAAAGACCAAAGGTAAGCCATGTCAGGCATTTGCGTACCATGGTTTCAATGGTCTGGAAGAAAAAGTTGTCGACGAGATCAAGAATTGGATCAAGGCGAGAGCCCAATAGCCACAGACTTGAGGCTGCTTTCAACGTCGTACTGTATGTTTTTACACGGCTGACGGTATTCCCAGGTACTGACTGAGGAGTGTTTCTCGCCGGAATGAATGCGACGGATTTTTAGGTAAGACCGATTTTGGCTTTGTACTTACTGATCGTGTCTGCCCACCAATTTAAAATTTCGGGATCAACTTCACTGTTGCGGCTTCGTAGCACAAGACGTTCCGGAGAGAGCGCAAGCGTTGAATCGATGGAAGTAACCAAGTTCTTGTACGGCGACTGACCTAAAAGTAAGAATTTGGGCAGAATCGCCCAGCCTACGCCTTTTGCAGCCAAGCCCAAAGCCCATAGGCCGCTGTCAACTTCCCAATGGTCGTTGCAAATAACACGGGGTGGAGTTGCTTCCGGTGCTCGGGCGTGCACCACGATTTGTCGGTAGCAGCGCAAATCCTCAAGGGTTGGCCGAGAAAGGGAGGCCAACGGATGGTTTTTTGCAACAACAATGGACACGGGTGAGTGCCCGAGCAACCTCTCATCGCAGTGAGAAGATGGGGAGGATGCAAATATCAGAGCCAAATTCATGCCGGCTCTGCTGAAAAACCAGTCTGCCTCAGAACCGGTGATGTTTTCAACCTGCAGCCGTACGGATGGAAAGCGTCGGGCAAACAGCCGCAGCCAGTCAATCATGACCGGAGCTTCCAGAACAAGATCAATGCCCATGTAAAGAGCAGGGGATGGCGTATCGGTAAGCGACAGGGCGCGGGTTTCAAGCCGATCCGCTTCAGCCAGAAGACGTTGCGCGCCGACCAGAAGTTCAGTTCCTCTGGGTGTCAAAACAGGTTTGGGCGTCCGGTCAAAAAGCTTGTATCCAAGTTCGGCCTCCATTCCTGAAATATGCATCGATACCACCGATTGGGCCCGTCGAATTTTTCGTGCCGCTTCCGAGAACGAACCTGTTGCCGCAACGGCAACAAAGGAGCGGAGTTCATCAATTTTTAATCCCATAGGACTGCGTGCCTTTAGTGACTATCAATTTATCGATAGATTCTAACTAGATTGTGCGGAAATTTGATGAGACAATTCTGCCATGACTGACTTCATGGAGCAGGCCTATGTCCTTGAATTCCACTCTCAAAAAGAAACCGATGAGCGCGGTTGCGACGCTTGATCTCAATTTGTCTGCTCAACATTCTTTGCAAAACGCAAAGGCTGACGAGAAAATCCATGCGGGAAGCGGTAATGGGGCGAATGCAGTTTCCGGGGCTGAACTTTGGGCTGCCCGCATCGGTTTTTTCGCCGGAGGTTTTACGGTAGCGTCGTGGGCGCCTCTGATTCCTTTTGTCCAGTCGCAATTGCGGCTCGAGCCCTATGTTTTGGGGTTGTTGCTGCTGGGCTTGGGGGTCGGATCTTTTGTCGGCATGCCGTTGGCAGGCAAACTGACGCAACGTATCGGAGCTCGGAATGCGATATTGCTTTCCGGTTTGGCGTCCTGCCTTTTGCTGGTGGTGCTTTCGCTTGTGCCGGGATTTTACATTGAGTGCGCCGCACTTCTGGCTTACGGCGTAACACTGGGTTGTCTGGAAGTGAGCGTCAATGTTTACGGTACGCATTTGGAAAATCGCAATCAAGCGCGCTTAATGAGCGGCTTGCATGCTGCTTACTCCATCGGAGAAGTTGTTTCTGCAGTCTCGCTCACTTCGTTGTTTGTGCTGGGACTTGCCCCGGCTCAGGCTGTCGGCGCGTTGATGGTTTCATTGGCTTTAACGATGGTTGTTTTGCTTCGTCGCATCGAAAACCATCCGATAGAGGTGCCCCGAAAAACAAAAGAAAAACGTAACGGATGGGCTTTCAACGGCTCTATAGCAATATTGGCGGTTGTTTGTGCCGTGATTTTCCTTACGGAAGGAAGCATGCTTGACTGGAGCGCCATCTATTTGCGTGATTACGCAGGGGTGCCACAGGAGGGCAGCGCTGTCGGTTACACACTTTTTGTTATTGCAATGGCTATGTCACGTTTGATCGGTGACAAGCTGGCAATGAAGTTCGGCGCTGTAACGATGCTTTCCGTTGGAATCGCCATGATGCTCGCAACGCTTCTGGCGTTGGTGCTCTTTCCTTATCCGGCAAGCGCCATGGTCTCCTTGTTTATCATGGGGCTCGGAATTGCCAACATTGCTCCGATTGTCATCTCGGCTGCGTCGAGAACGGCAGCAATGGATAGCGTTAAAGCCATTACGGCTGTGACAACTGTCGGTTACGGCGGCCTGTTGGCCGGTCCTGCCCTGATCGGAGCGATATCTTCGGCAGTGTCGCTGCAAGGCGCTTTTCTTACGGTGTGTGTGCTTTTGGCAGTCAGTCTGATACTTGTCCAAAAAAATAAATCCGCGTTCAGTTGACGCGAAGGTAAGACGTACCGCAGGACGCGTCTTACCTATGGTCGGTTACAGTAGAAGCCGTAAAGCCCCTGACTTCAATCGGTGGAGAAAGTCACTTGAGGAAGGTAACGGGGGTGTCGCCGCTTGTACGAATGGCTTCGAGACCTTCCGGGCTGATTTGACCGAGGTCGGCCAGGTCGGAACTCCACGGGAATTCCACAAGGAATATCGCAATATTGCCCCAAGGTTTGTAGACGGTCATCGTTCCGCGCGTGATCTCAAAGTGGCGGGCGGAGCGTTCGAGTTCCAGAGCGGGCTTGGGATATGCGATACGTTCATTGCGACCGAAGTTTTCAAACGTGAGCGTCATCGGCAGTCGTGCGATGAAAGCGCGGGCGTCGGCATTGTCGGCCATTTCGACGGGATAACTTTTGCCGTCGATGGAAACTTGGATGGTTTCGGACATAGCGGTTCCTGAAGAGAGTAGACCCAAACAGACAAGGAGCGAGGCAAATAGTCGCTGGGCATGCATGGTGTTGTTCCTTTCCGATTGGTGTTTTGCGGATTTGCAAACATACTATCGCGCTGGAAGTGACCAGTCGTGAGCGGCGGTGTCAAAGGTTTGCCTGAAAGGAGCAAGTACAAAAAAGGCGCCTCTCGAGCAGAAGCGCCTTGGTGCCACAACAGTTGATTGTGTCGATTATTTCGTGCCGGTCGAGCCGAAGCCTCCTTCGCCGCGCGAACTTGCTTCAAAATCGGTCACAATTTCAAACTCGGGCTGCACGACGGGCAGCACCACGAGCTGGGCCAGACGCTCGAAGGGTTCGAGTACAAACGGCTCTTTGCCGCGGTTCCAGGTGCTGATCATCAGTTCGCCCTGATAGTCGGAATCAATCAAACCGACCAAATTTCCGAGCACAATGCCCTTTTTGTGCCCCATTCCGCTGCGGGGGATAATGACGGCGGCGTAATTGGGATCACCGATGTGGATCGCCAGACCGGTCTTTACGAGGACTGTCTCACCGGGGTTGATTGTGAGCGGTTCATCGAGGAGGGCTCGAAGATCGAGGCCTGCGGAGCCCGGCGTGGCATAGCGCGGAAGGTGCTCGCGGATGCGTTCGTCAAGGACCTTGAGTGCAATTTTCATTTTTTCGTCGTGCTTTATTCGTTGTTGGATTTGTCGGCTTCTTCAAGCCGTTTGAGCCGCTCGAGCTTCTGATGCTGCGAGAGTGCGCAAACAAGACCGCCGAATGTTACGAACATTCCTACGGGAATCAAGTTTTGCAGGCTCGGCTCGGACATGCCTGCGATGATGAACAACACGCCGAAAAGCGCGATCACGCTGCCCGCAAGACGCAATAGCGCAGGCATGGCGTTCTTGTTCTTGGCGATGAAACCGGGCGAGGAGGGGGCCTGATCGGATTCGTTAGCGCGACGTACGGTGACCATGCCCGGCATGTCGCTGTTGACGGAAACGGTAAGGCCGCTTACCTTTGCATTGCCCTTTTCGATTTCCTTCAAAAACGCGATGTAGTCGCCGTTATGAGGTTCAAGCGTTTTTTCGTTGAGTTTGAAGGCCATGTCTACACCTCCTTTGCGAGGTCATCGGCGATGCATTCGATGATGGTTTGCGCAAGCACATCCTTGCTCACAAGACCCGTGGCGACTTCCTTGTCGGCCGTCACGATCACCGCTTCGTTCATGTCGCAGCCGATGGCGCTGCGGGCGTTGTTGGCCACGATCATGCGAGCGAGCTTGCGGATGCGCTTGCCGCGTGCGTTTTCAAGCACGTTTTCGGTTTCGGCGGCAAAGCCGACGCAGTAGAGCGATGGAAATTCACGTGCCGCTTGCGCGAGGATGTCTGGATTTTCCACGAGATCCAACGCGGGCGGTTCATCTGACTTCTTGATTTTTTCATCGGCGACTGCCTGAGCACGCCAGTCGGAAACGGCAGCGACGCTCACAAAGACGTCGGCGCCGGGTGCCTCACGGTGCACGGCTTCGTTCATTTCTTCGGCCGAAACGACCGGCACCGCTTTGACACCGTAAGGGGCTGCGATCGAAGTGGGGCCGGAAATGAGCGTCACATTGGCTCCCGCTTCAAAGGCGGCCTGCGCAACGGCGTAGCCCTGCTTGCCGGAGCTGCGGTTGGTGATGCCGCGCACGGGATCCAATGCTTCAAAGGTGGGACCGGCCGTGACAACGAAGCGCTTACCTTGCAGAATCTTCGGAGAAAGCAGGCGCGCGGCGTGTGCTGCAATCTCTTCGGGCTCAATCATTCGGCCTGCGCCCGAAACGCCGCACGCAAGCTCTCCGCACGCGGGGCCGAGCACGGCAAAGCCGTCGGCCTTGAGCTGAGCGATGTTGCGCTGAGTGCTCGCTTTGGCCCACATATTGCTGTTCATTGCCGGACATACGGCAACCGGACAGGAGCTTGCGAGAATAACGGAACTCACCAGGTCGTCGGCAATGCCGTTGGCGGCCTTGGCCAGGATGTTGGCGGTGGCAGGCGCGACGATCAACAAGTCGCAGTCGCGCGTGAGCGCCAGATGCTGCATCGTCCCGTCGAAGGCCTGTGTCTGCACGGGATGTCCCGAGAGCGCAGCAAACGTGAGCGGTCCGACAAATTCGGTTGCCGCCTGCGTCATGCAGACGCGCACTGCAGCACCCGACTTGACCAAAAGCCGTACGAGCTCACAGGTCTTGTAGGCGGCGATGCCGCCCGTGACAGCCACTGTGATGTTTTTGGCAGCCAGGCGAGAGTAAAGCTTTGCGGTCATGATGAAGCAGTTTTAAGTTAAAGCCGAATATCAGAAGAAAGTGTAGACGTCCTGCACAAGGATTGGATTAAGAGAGCTCGCGGATCTTTTCGAGTACCGCTTCCACGTGACCCGGCACCTTGACGCCGCGCCACTCAAACGCGAGCTTACCCTGCGGATCAATGAGGAATGTCGAGCGCACGATGCCGCGGCAGGGCTTGCCGTACATCACCTTCGGCTTGATGACATCAAAGGCCGTGCAGAGCTCTTCGGATTTGTCACTCACGAGTTCAATGCCAAGTTCCTGGCGGGCGCAAAAGCCTTCGTGGGTCTTCACCGAATCGCGGGAGACGCCGATTACCTTGGCGTTCAAAGCCTCGAACTGAGGCACGGCAGCCGTAAAGTCGCGCGCCTCAATCGTACAGGCCGACGTGTTGTCCTTCGGGTAGAAATAAAGCACCACCCAGCGGCCGCGTTGGGCTTGCAAATCAAAGTCGCCTGCCGTAGAGGGGCCTTTGACGTTGACGACGTTTTCTCCGATCTGAAACATTGACAATTCTCCAAGAGTCAAAATTTTTAGGTGCGGTGAGTTTAGCAACTTGCACAGCCTCGATTGTTCTCAAATATTGCTGAGTGCAGATGCTTGACGTCTTGCGAAGTGCTATCTTTAGGAACCTCGAAAACTACAGAAGCCAAAAGGAAGTCTTCGACATGCGTTTCCAGCCCAATGTTCGCCGCATCGCGGCGATTCACGACCTGTCCGGAATCGGCCGGACATCTTTGATGGCCGTCATTCCGATTCTCTCTACCATGGGCTTTAACGTGTGTCCTCTGCCCACCGCGATTCTCTCCAATCACTCGCAGTACCCGGACTTTTCCTTCCTGGATCTCACCGAAGAGATGCCCCGCATCATTGATCAGTGGGAAAAGCTCGGCGTCACTTTTGATGCGATCTACACGGGCTATATGGGTTCGCCCCGACAAATCGAGATCGTCTGCGGCTTTATCGAGCGCTTCCGCACGGCCGATACGCTCGTGGTGGTCGATCCGGTCTTGGGTGACAACGGACACCTCTACAGCAAGATGACGCAGGAGATGGTCGAAGAGATGCGGCGCCTGGCATGCCGGGCCGACGTGCTCACGCCCAATCTCACCGAGGCGTTTGCGCTTTTGGATCGTCCTTACAAGACGGACTGCACGACCGAGGAACTCAAAGACTTGATTGCCGAACTTTCCGAAATGGGACCCGATACGGTGATCATCACGGGTGTTCCGGTGCCGGGCCAGTCGGGATTAACTTCCGTGATTGCGCGCAGCAAGTCTGATTTGCGCACCTGGAAGGTCACCTGTCCGTATCTGCCTGCGCATTATCCCGGCACGGGCGACAGCTTCACGAGCGTGATCACGGGCAGCCTCCTGCAGGGCGACAGCCTTCCGATTGCGCTGGATCGCGCCGCTCAGTTCATACTGCAGGGCATTCGCTCTACATTCGGCTATCGGATGGATAATCGCGATGGCATTCTGCTTGAGCGAGTGTTGCCCAACCTTAATACACCGATTCAGTCGGCCACCTACGAACTGGTCTGACAGAGCGTCTCGAAGAAAACAAAGACCCGCGCCTTGCTTTCGGACGCGGGTTTTCAGTTTGACGCTTTGCTTTTGGCAGAACGGTTACTTTTCGCGGCGAAATTCGTCGAACACCAGGAGTGCCGCCCCCAGGCAAATGCAGATGTCGGCTACGTTAAAAGCCGGCCAGTGGTAGCCAAACGCGTGAAAGTCAAGAAAGTCCGTGACGTAGCCGTAGACGAGGCGGTCCCAGAGGTTGCCCAGGGCGCCCGAAATCACCAGGGACATCGAGAAGGCAAACAGTGTGCGCTTGGCGTGACGCCACAGAAAGAACAGACACGCTGCAGTCACAAGCAGGGCTATGCCCGCGAAGGCGAAAATTTGCCATCCGCCTGCGTCACCCAGAAACGAAAAGGCCGCGCCCGTGTTGCGAACGTGGCACAGATTGAAAAAGGGCGTGACAGGGACAAAGGCGCCGTACGCGAGCGTATCGATGACGGCGACCTTCGTGATCCGGTCGACAACGAGCAACACGAACGCTGCCGCAAGCCAGAGCACAAAACGCCCCGGAGCGGGGCTCCGGGGTGCGGATCGATTGATCTCGGTCACGGCGTTTAGGCCTTGGTGCGGACTTCGCCGGCGCCGAAGAGGTTCGTGAGGCACCGTTCGCACAGTTCCGGATGTTCGGCATTGTTGCCCACGCTCGGAACGTAGTGCCAGCAGCGGCAGCACTTCTTCTGCTCGGTGGCGGTAACCGTGATTTCCAAGTCACCTTCGTTTTTCACGAGTTCGGCGCGCGAGGTCATCATCACGAACTTGAGTTCATCGCCCAGGCCCGCGAGGGTCTCGTATGTTTCACCGCTTGCGGCGATCTTGCATTCGGCCTGCAGGCTCGAGCCCACAAGGCTTTGCATGCGCAGCTCTTCGATCTTCTTGAGCACTTCGGCGCGAACATCGCGGATCGTCGACCATTTGGCGAGCAGCGCTTCGGAGCCTTCGACAGCGGGCACCGTGTGATAGAGCTCGGTAAAGATCGTACCTTCCTTGTTCGGACTGAAGATCGCAAAGGCTTCTTCGGCCGTAAAGGAAAGGATCGGAGCCATCAGACGCAGATAGGCCGCCGTGATGTGCCACAGGGCGGTCTGAGCGCTGCGGCGCGGCAGACCGTCGGTCTTCGTGGTGTAGAGACGGTCCTTGAGGATGTCGAGGTAGAAACTGCCCAGGTCGTCGGTGGCAAAGCCCATCAAAAGAGTGGCGACTTGCTGGAAGCTATAGGTCTCATTTGCCTCAATGATCTGCTTTTGAAGCTCGGCAACGCGAGCCAGCGCCCAGCGATCAAGCTCGAGCATCTGATCGACCGGCACGGCATCCTTATTGATGTCGAAGTCGTTCGTGTTGGCAAGCAGGAATCGCAGCGTGTTGCGGATGCGGCGGTAGCTGTCGACAACACCCTTGATGATGGTCGGGCCGATACGCAGGTCGCCTGTGTAGTCGGTCTGAGCCACCCAGAGACGGCAGATTTCGGCGCCGTACTTTTCGTAGATTTCCTTCGGACCCATGGCATTGCCGCGAGACTTGGACATCTTCTTGCCTTCTTCGTCGACGAGGAAGCCGTGCGTGAGAAGCGCATCGTAGGGCGGACGGCCGTAAAGGATGGAACTCGTCAACAGGGAGGAATGGAACCAGCCGCGGTGCTGATCGCTGCCTTCAAGGTAGAGGTCGCAGTGAGGCTTGCCGTCGTAGACGTCTTTGTGCGAGCCATTCATCACGGTTTCGTACGTGGAACCGGAGTCGAACCACACGTCGAGAATGTCGGTGGTCTTGTCGTACTGAGCGGCTTCTTCGGCGGGCATGAAGTCTTCGGCCTTAGCCTTCACCCAGGCTTCGATGCCTTCTTTTTCAACGCGTTGGGCGACTTCTTCCATGATTTCGAGCGTACGCGGATGCAGTTCACCCGTTGCCTTGTTCATGAAGAAGGGCAGGGGAACACCCCAGTTGCGCTGACGCGAGATGCACCAGTCGGGACGGTTCTCGATCATGGCGTGCAAACGGTTGTAGCCCCAGGACGGGATGAACTTGGTGGCATCGACACCTGCCAGAGCCGTTTCGCGCAGGCTCTTTTCTTCGGCTTCGGTGTTGAGCACGCCCTTGGTGTCGGCCGTGGGCTTGTCCATGCGGATGAACCACTGAGCCGTTGCACGATAGATGAGCGGCGTCTTGTGGCGCCAGCAGTGCATGTAGCTGTGCTGGATCATTTCGCAGTTAAGCAGCACGCCCGCCACGCGCATCGTGTCAACAATCTTGGGCTGAGCCTTCCAGATGTTGAGACCGCCGAAGAGCGGGAGCCAGTCGGCATAGACGCCGTTGCCCATCACCGGGTTGAGAATCTGATCGTTGGTCATGCCGTTGGCCTTGCACGACACAAAGTCGTCCAGGCCGTAGGCCGGAGCCGAGTGCACGACGCCCGTACCGCTCGTGGCTTCCACGTATTCACCGAGGAACACCGGCGAGAAGCGCTTGAAGCCTTCGTGCAATTGGCTGAAGGGGTGCATGAAGCGGACGTGATCGAGGTTTTTGCCGTTGGTTTCTCCGACGATCTTGCCCTCGAGCTTGTAGCGCTTGAGGCAATCTTCCACAAGGTTGGCGCCCAGAATCAGGTACTTGTCGCCGCAGTCCACGAGCGAGTACGACAGATCCGGGTGCATGTTGATGGCCTGGTTGGCCGGAATCGTCCACGGCGTCGTAGTCCAGATCACCGTGTAGCAGGGCTTTTCAATCTTCACGCCCATCAGTTCTTCGACTTTGGGCTTGTCTTCTTCGGAAAGCGGGAAGGCGACGTCGATGGCGTAGCTTTCACGATCAGCGTATTCGACTTCAGCTTCGGCAAGAGCCGAGCAGCAGTCAAAGCACCAGTTCACGGGCTTCAGGCCGCGGTACACGTAGCCCTTCTTCACGATGCGGGCAAGCGTGCGGATTTCGGCGGCTTCCGTTTCAGGACGCATCGTCAGGTACGGATTTTCCCAGTCGGCGAGAACGCCCAGACGCTTGAAGCCGGCTTTCTGCTTGGCGACCTGTTCCTTGGCATAGGCGCGGGCCTTGGCCATCAGGTCGGTCTTTTCGAGTCCCTTGCCGTACATCTTTTCGATCTGAATTTCGATCGGCATGCCGTGGCAGTCCCAGCCAGGCACGTAGGGGACGTCGTAGCCTTCGAAGAGCTTGGTCTTGTTGACGATGTCCTTGAGAATCTTGTTTAAGGCATGGCCGAGGTGAATTTCACCGTTGGCATACGGCGGGCCGTCATGCAGAACGAAACGGTTGCGGCGGCCTTTGCAGGCGTTCTGAATCGTGTGGTAGAGATCGCGTTTTTCCCAGTCGGCAACCCAGACGGGTTCGCGCTTGGGCAAATCGCCGCGCATCGGGAATGCTGTGTCGGGAAGATTAAGCGGGTACTTTGCCGTATTGCCGGCTTTATCGGCTTTAGCCATGTGTCAGTCTCCAGGCCCCCTCGGGCTCTTCTGAAAGATTGAAAAGAATTGAATTTTGAGGTGCGCGAAAAAAGAGCGCCGTCATGAAAGAGGCGCGGGCGCAACGAGGTGTTAGTTTACAGGGAGAACCCTGCAGATTTCCATAGGTAAGCCTGCTTAGGTCCGGTGCGTTCTTAACGATTAAACGCATGTCGGATCTTCTTATACGACATTGCGTTATTGTGAAATTTGCTGCGTGCTTAATTCCCTGGATTGAACCTAAGTTCGGTAGAGCTTGTTGCGATCGTACTTGCCATTGTCTTTGGGAAGACCCACCACATCAGAAACCTGCGCTTCATACGAAGCAAAGAGCGCTTGCATTTCTCTGGCGTACCACTCCAGAAAGATGCGTACGCGCTTCATGTGCCAGGCCTCGTGGCTGGCCACAATGAAGCACTCCACGGGCGGATGAAACCAGCCGGGCAAAATGGCGACGAGTCGTCCCGCGAGCAGATCTTCGTAGATCTGCACAAGCGGCATATCAACAGCCACACCCATGCCTTCGAGAAGAGCGGAGCGAATCGCCAGGATGTCGGTGGAGCGGATGCAGGAGGCGTAGGTGATCGGTTCGGCCTTGTTGCCTCGGTAGAGCATTTTGGTCTCTTCACGAACGGGGCCGTTGTAGACAAGTCCCGTGTGCAGGCGCAGGCTCACGGGGTCGAGTGGCATGCCGTGCTTTTGAATATAGGCGGGACTTGCGACCGGCAGATAGACGTTGCGGCCGCGGCTCATGTAGCACAATCCCGAAAGTGTCGGTTCTCCGGTGATGGTCGCCACGTCGCACAAGCCCTTTTGCACGTCGACCGGTTTGTAGCCGCTCAAAATCTCCACCGTGATCTGCGGGTGCAGCTGTTGAAAACGTTGTAGCAACGGCGTAAGGCGCCTTGCGGCAAAGCCGGGAGCCGAGGATAGGCGGATATTGCCGGTAAGCGCACTGTTGTCGTCGATGATCTTTTGCATCAATGAATCGTGCGCGCGAAGAATCGGCGTCATGCGTTTGAGAACCATTTTGCCTGTTTCCGAGAGCTCCATCGGACGAGAGTTGTGGCGGATCAGATCGCAACCGAGCGCTTTTTCCAGTCCTGCGATCGCCCGTGAGAGGTTGGAGACATCAACGCCGAGCGCCGAGGCTGCTGCCGACAGCGTCCCGGTTTTGGCGAAGGTGACAAAGTAGCGCCAGGCGGCGAGGTCGTCGAGTTTGGACACGGCAAAATCTCCGGGAAACCGATCACATAAGATGCGTTGATTCTTTCATTTCTTTGCGTATTTCGCAAATTAAGTTTGACAAAAACAAATTGTATTGAGAAGGCGATCAACGGATACTGGCGACAAGTATCCGTTTATTCTCTTTCATTAGGGAGCGATTTGCCGTGATTCACGACGAGTTCTACTGGATCAGCCAGATCAACAAAGCAAGCGTAGTGTCCAACAGCCGGGAGAAGCTTCTCGATGAAGCGACGGCCAAGCTTGCTGCCCGCGGCATTGCTGCCGTTGAAAAGGAGGCCGAAGTCGATGCCTCCAAACGCGTCAAGAAATACATTGCCTACGAACCGATGGTGATAGCCGCTACGGGCCCCGAAGTGACGATTCTGCACGCGGGCCGTTCAAGTCAGGACATTCTCTCGACGATGCGAGTGGCTATTCTGCGCGAGCAGACGTTTGAGCTGTGCGAGGCGCTCGATGCGGTGATCGCCAAGATCCTTTCCTTGGCCGAAGAACATCGCGACACGGTGGTGCCTAACTACACCAACGGCGTAGCCGCGCAGCCCAACAGCTACGCACACTATCTGTTGGGTTTTGCCGCCGCCTTCCTGCGCGATCGCGAACGTTTAAACCAGTGCCTCGTGCGTTACAACGAGTGCCCGATGGGCGCGACCGTGCTAAACGGTACGGGCTGGCCCCTGAACCGCGATGACATGGCCAAGCTCCTTGGCTTTGACCGCCCGCGCCTGAACGCCTTTGACTGTACGTGCGAGACGCCTGTTGACTTTGCGCTTGAAGTGTCGTCGGTCGCCGCTTCCGTCGGCGTGCACGTCGGCTCCATGATCAACGACATCATGGTGCAGTACGCTCAGAGCCGCCCCTGGATCATTTTGCAGGAGGGAGGAGAAAACACGTACGTGTCTTCGGCCATGCCGCAAAAGCGCAATCCGGGCCTCATGAATAACTGTCGCGGTGACGCCAGCGACGTCGTTTCGGAAATGACCGCGGTCTTTATGCGCGTGCACAACCTCGTTCCCGGAATGGTTGACGGAAAGAGCGTGGCCAAGAACGGTCGCATGACGAAGGCCGCAGTCTCCATGCTGGAGCGCTTCCTCAAAGTGCTGAACGCGCTTCGCATCAACCCTGCGCGAGCGCTCGAAGAATTGAACAGCGACTGGACGGCTTCGCAGGAAATCGCCGATCGTCTGATGCACGACCACGGACTGCCGTTCCGCATTGGTCACCATGTCGCCAGCCGCATGGTTTCCTGGGCGCGAGCCAACAATGTTTTGCCGCAGGACTTCCCGTACGAACAGATGCAGCGCATCTATGTTGAAGAAATTCGCGAGGAGTTCCCCGAAGGCCCCGAAGTGCTGCCTATGAGTAAGGAAGAATTTTTCGAGGCGCTTGATCCGCGTAAGATCATTGCCAACCGAAAGACCAAGGGCAGCGCCGCTCCCGCAGAGGTCGAGGCGATGCTCGCGGACTTTGCCGCCGCGCTCAAGGCCGAACAGGGCAAGACGAACGCGATGCGTCAACAGGTGACTGACGCCATCGCAGGACTCGAGGCCGCCTTTGCCGAACATCTATAAATTCCAACTCTAAGGAGATAACAAAATGTCTTCGGTATTGCCTCTGATTGCCGTGATCGTGACAGTGATCGCCGGCTGGGCGCTGATCAAGCGCGTGCAGACGCATATGGTGCTGTTGTTTGCAGGTCTGGCTATTTTGATCTGCGTAGCGCTTGCCGGCGTCGGTTTCCTTCCGAAGGGTGTCAAACCGTCAGGATTTTGGCTCTTTGATATTTTCGCGACTTTGAAGTCTATTGCCACCAAGCAGAGTTCAGGCATCGGCTTTCTCATCATGACTGCCGGCGGCTTTGCAGCTTATATGGACCGAATCGGCGCTGCCAAGGCGCTTGTAGACGTAGCCGTCAAACCGCTTTCGGCCCTGAAGGCTCCTTACCTTGTGCTGGCTTTCGGGTATGTCGTCGGTCAAATGCTTGTGACCGTGATTCCGTCTGCCGCGGGCCTTGCCATGCTTCTTTTGGTGGCTTTGTTCCCGATTCTCAAGGCCGTGGGCGTTTCTGCGGCAGCGGCCGCTGCCGTGATCGGTACGTCGGCAGGCATGACCTTTGCCCCGACGGCAGGTACCGCCAGTCTGGCTGCCAAGGTGGGCGGTCTTGATCCGATCATCTACCTCGTTCAGTACCAGTTGCCGCTCGCAATCCCGACTCTGATCGTCGCCGCGATCGCGCACTATTTCGTGCAGCGCTACTACGACAAGAAAGGTGACGATCAGGTCGCTGAAGTCGTGGAAGTTAAGAAAGTGGACGTTCCGGTTGTGCCCAAGTGGTATGCCTTCTTCCCGGTGCTTCCGATTGCATTGCTGATCATCTTCTCCAAACTTGTCGTCTCTTCGATTAAGCTCGATACAGTGGCTGCACTCTTTATGGTGTGGGTGCTCGTGGTAATCGTCGAATGGATCCGCCTGCGCGATGTAAAGAAGATCTTTAAGGATGGCATGGCTATGTTCCAGGCCATGGGCAAGATGTTTACGGGTATTGTGGCCCTGATCATCTGCGCTGAGTTCTTTGCCACCGGGCTGAAGACTTCGGGGCTCATTGACGTCATCATCAACTCGGCCAACGGCGTGGGTGCCGGCATGGGTGTGATGACCGTAATTCTGACGGCGATCGTGTCGCTCGTGACGTTCTTGACGGGTTCCGGCGTCGGTGCTTACTCATCGTTTGCGTCTTTGGCTCCGGACGTGGCGGCCGGTTTCGGCGGCTCCGTTGAAGCTCTGGTCACTCCGATGCAGTTTGCTAGCGGCATGATTCGCGCCATGAGCCCGGTGGCCGGTGTGATCATCGCAGTGGCCGGTGCCGCGGGCGTCTCGCCCATGGCCATCGTGCGCCGCACCTGGATTCCGATGACACTCGGGTTGATCACCACCTTGATCTTCAATCAGATCTTCTTTGGCTGATCAAGCGACTGACTTCAGACACAATGGCCCGTGAAGCTCACAAGGTGACACGGGCTTTTTAGTGGCTTCAGACGCCTAAAAGTCGTCGCGCCGTTTCGGCATCACGGTTGATGGCAGCCTTGAGCTCTTCGAGCCCCGAGAATTTCTTTTCGTCTCTGAGTTTTTGCACGAACTCAATTTCGACGATGCGCCCGTATGCGTTACCGGAATAATTAAAGACGAATGTTTCGAGAAGCCAGCGGCGCTCGGACGCAACGGTCGGCTTGTAGCCGAGGCTTGCGGCGCCTCCGAATAAGGTTTCGCCGTCGAGCCCCTTGACGCGCACAGCAAAGACGCCGTGCAGGGCGCAGACGGCCTTTGAGCCAGGAGGCAGCATTGCCACATTGAGCGTCGGAAATCCCAGTGTCCGGCCGAGCGCGGCGCCGTGGATGACGCGGCCGGTGACGCGGTAGGGGCGTCCAAGCATGGTTTGCGCTTCATTAAGATCGCCCGATGCCATTGCAGCACGAATGCGGGAACTCGATACTCTCTCGTCAGATTGATAGAGCAAAGGGGTGGCAACGGCTTCAAAGCCTAAGGTTTCGCCCAGACGCTTGAGCTCGGAAAAGTCACCTGAGCCGCCTGCACCAAAATGGAAATTGTTGCCCACCGTCACCCAACGGCAACTGATGCCTTTGGCGAGGATGTCGCGCGCAAACGCTTCGGGCGAGAGTGAGGCAAATCGTTTGTGAAAGGGCATGATGTAGACCGCATCAATGCCGCAGCCGGCAATGGCGGTCATTTTGTCGCGCAGCGTGCAGATGCGGGCAAAGGGAGCTTTGCCGAAGAGTTCGCGCGGATGCGGTTCAAACGTGACGACGGCGGCAGCGAGCCCTCGGGCGTGCGCTTCCTGAGTCACCGCGCGAAGGAGTCGCTGGTGGCCGAGGTGAACGCCGTCGAAATTTCCGATGGCGACTGCGCAGGGGCGTTTGTGAGAGGGGCCGGGAAGGCCGCGGATAATCTGCATGCCGGTCTGTAGGATGAGGGTTGCCTAAATGACGGTCAAGGTCCTGCACGGTCGATTTAAGTCATCTGCAGGAGATGCGCCGTCCGCAGATTATAAGAAAGCCGCAAAAGTCGTGTCGTCCGCTTGCTTTCACCAGCGGTTTCTCGGTCTCTGTATCTCCGCAAAATCTCATGGAAAATCAAAGCGACAAGAACAGTTTTTTGGGGAAGGCAAAGGTTGGACAATACGGGCCATGACCAATTAAACTCATAGTGAAGTTCTTTTGGTTTAGGAGGATGTTATGCGCAAATCTTTGCCCCCCCCCAACCACACGAAATACATCGCACTTTGCCGGTAACAGAAAGCGATATTCCGTGAGTCTTCTGACGGCCTCACTCGCTGCCGTCTTCAGTTCCCCCGCCTTCTCTTACGACTTCTCACTCCCCGAAAGGCCGCAAGTGCCTGAATTTTCCGGGCAACAGACAATCGAAATCCGAAACGACACACCTGAGCAACTTGCCATGACTAACCCCAAGGGATAGAATAAATGAGATTGGTGGGGGCCAACATCAGGCACGACCACAGGCAATGATGTTTACGTCTATCAAAATCAATATAAACGCACAGTTTTTGGTGGATGGTCAACTACTGACAGCGAGAATGTCGCCGAGAATCGAGTTGTTCTTACTGCTGGCAGCAGTATCCACCGAGTTTACGGTGGGTTTTCAGGTTCGGGAAATGCCGAAGATAACATCGTTGTGATTCGGGGGACTGTAACTGGGGATGGACAACCTCTAGTTCAAGGTGGGAATGTTAATGCTGAAAGCAGAGAGGCAATAGGGAACAAAGTTTTTATCGAAACAGGAAGCTTTGTAACGGCAGAGGTAGAAGGCGGCTCAGCAGAGAAGACTGGAGGAAAAGCTGTTGACAATGTCGTTGTTGTTTCTGAAGGTGCCACGGTCGAAGGGTACATCAACGGTGGAAATGCTCATTCAGTTGCGGAGGGCAACGCCGTTTATGTCTTCGGTACGTTGCAAGGCAGGACATACAAGGTCTACGGTGGCCAGTCCGGAACCAACGGAACAAGTGATCGGAATCTACTCTACATTGGCAAGGGCGGGCGTGTTGAAGGACATGCTTTTGCTGCATTTGCTCCAAAGGGAGAAGCCTCAGGTAATGTGCTGATCATCGAAAACGCAACGGTAGAAGGTAATGCCGGAGCCGTTGATGCTCATGTGCGCGATGTCGAGGGTAGTGTCTATACAACTGGTTCAAACAACGAATTGCATCTGATCGGCAACGCTGTTGTGGTCAAAGGCGCGGGAGCGAATTTTGACGGTTGGCAAGACAATAAATGTCGCGGATACGATGGCTTGGTTCATGTCCGCGGAACGGCCTCTGTCGGCAGTCTTTCCGGCTTTGACCGACTGATTGTCGAGTTGACGAAAGACAATGTTCAAACGGCTGCGATCACGATCACAAACCAGCACGAGGTGATTTATCAGGAAGATCCAATTCTGGATCTGACAGACGTTTCGACGGTAATCAACGGAGACACGCTTAAGGATCCGACTCAGGGTGCTGTGCTGATTACCAGTCAGAATGAGTCCCTTCGCGTACTAGTCAATGAAGGAACCAGCTTCAGCGACGAAACAAGCGTCTTTGTTGATAAAGCATGGAATGTCAATCAGGAAGTAGTTGAGGCCGGTGGTATTGATATCGATACTGTCTATATCGATTCTGCTGGCAACATCATGACTTCTCATAACGGCGCCGATACTGCTCTAGGGCAAAAGAGTGTCAAAGCTTCGAACGAAAGCCATACGCTGTCGAGTTCCTTCTTGGGAACCATTGCATTCCTGAATCAAGGTGCGGAATTCATTGCCGACGAAGGCATCCGGGCTATGGTTGACGCCGTTGGTACGGATCGAAGTGCAGTTTTTGGCGCCATGCACGGCGGCACATCTCGATACAAGACCGGCTCGCATGTTGATGTCAACGGCGTGACGCTTGCCACCGGTGTAGCAACGAAGACGGGCGGATTGACGTGGGCCGGTTTCTTTGAGGCAGGCTGGGCCCAGTCGGACAGCGAGGTCGGCGCGGCATCCGGCGACGGTGACCATGACTACTACGGCCTCGGAACTGCGATGAGGTACACCTTCGAAACGCCGTTTTACCTTGACGCATCCGCTCGACTTGGTTGGGCAACGACGGACTTTTCCGGTCGCTATCAGACTGATCAGGCCCGTTACGATGCCGACAGTTTCTACGGCTCGCTGCACATGGGATTGGGATGGATCTATTCCATTTCAGAGAGCCTGAATCTGGACGTATATGGTCGATACATCCTCACGTACCTCCACGGCGATGAAGTTGATCTCGGCACGAAGAACAACGAAGAGTTGGGAATGGACGATACGACGACCCATGCCTTCCGTGTCGGGTTCCGCCTGAACGGTATCTTCAGTGAGCAGGCGACCTGGAGAGTCGGGTTAGCTTATGAGCACGTTGCCGACGGCGATGCAGAGTCGGATGTCCATTCGCCTGAAGACATCGTAGCGCTTGATGATCCCAGCCTTGAAGGTGATACGGGTATCTTGGACTTGGGATTTGTATTCCGACCGTCTCCGACCAATCCGTGGAGTATGAAGGTTGGCCTTAAAGGATACGTGGGAGATAGGGAAGGCGTCAGCGGAAACGCAATACTGACGTATACCTTCTGACAACTCGAAGCGGGGACACGACTATCACTGGTCGGCGTCCCCGGTTTTTTGAAAACTGCACCTGACAGGAGTCGAAAAAGGTCTCCGACTCTGGAGGTTAATGTTTTGCCCTGCCCGCAACTCAAGTACAATTGCCCTGCCAAAACAGAGCGGGTGTCGTTCGTTGACTCGACGCCTCTTGTCTATTCGAGATTTCCAGATTTCCTTTAATTAGATAGATATATGCTGACCCGGTCTTGGAGAAAGAGCCGGGCGCATTTGCATTCATGAAAAACATCGTAGTTTTGATCTCGGGCCGTGGCTCGAATTTCGTGGCGATTGCTCAGGCCTGTGAAAGGGAAAATTGGGCTGCCGAGGGCATCCGCATTTCGCTTGTTCTTTCCAACCGTCCCGATGCGGCCGGACTTGAACGCGCCAAGGAAATGGGCATCGAAACGGCCGTGGTCGATCACAAGGCTTTCGAGACCCGTGAAGACTTCGAACGCGCCATGATTGAGATCATCGACAAGCACAATCCCGACGTGGTGGTGCTTGCCGGCTTCATGCGCGTTCTGACGCCCGTCTTTGTCGATCACTACGAAGGCAAGATTCTCAATATTCATCCCGCTCTGCTGCCGCTCTTTAAGGGCCTGGATACGCACAACCGCGCGTTGCAGGCCGGCGTTCGCGTGCACGGCTGCACGGTGCACTTCGTGAGTTCGGAACTCGACGGCGGCGCCATCATCGGTCAGGCTGTCGTGCCGGTGCTCGCAAGCGATGATGCCGATACGCTTGCTCACCGCGGCCTTCGTCTCGAACATATTCTTTATCCGCGTGCCGTCAAGGCCGTGGCGTCCGGCAAGGTCAAGCTTGTCGACGGCCGCACCGTGATGGACGACGAAACGGCTAAGTCGCTCGCCGTTTTTGACTGCTGCGCATAAGAAAAGCCATGGAACAGAAAACCAAAAAGATGCCGTTTGCGCCGGTCAAGGTCCGCCGCGAAAAAACGGAAAAGAAGCTCACGGAACGTCAACGTGCCGCTCAGAAGCGCCAGGCCGAGCAAAACCGCAAGGCTGCTCCTGCCAAGGGCGTGCCTTCCGCGATGCGCCAGCAAAAGCTCAATCCCAACAAGGTTCGCATCACTAATCTGATCGCGGGTGAACTCGCGCGCGCCTTTGCCGTGATCCTCAAGCTTGACGGTCCGGCCGATACGCTTATGAAGGCGTTCTTCAAGTCCAACCCGAAGTTGGGAAGCCGCGATCGCACGATTCTTGCCGAAGCCATCTTCTACGCGCTGCGTCACTATTCCGAAATTGCCTGGCGCATGAAGCCGGTGAAGCCCGAACGCGCTCCCAAGGTGGCCGCGTTCCTGACGCTTGCGATGCAGTACGGTGTCGAGAGCATGGGCGATCAGGTTCTCGGCTCCGAAAAGGGCCCGGTGACCAATATGCTGGGACTGAATCTCGAAAAGGCTCCTCCCGAAGTGCGCGCCGAAATGCCGTTCTGGCTGTATGAGCTCGAAAGCAAGCAGTACGGCGAAGCCGCTCCGAAGCTCTTTGAGGCTTCGTTGCAGGGAGCTCCGCTTGACTTGCGTGTCAATACACTGAAAGCCAAGCGCGAAGACGTCATTGCGGAACTTGCCGAGCACAAGGTGACGGCCGAACCCATGCAGTTCTCGCCTGACGGCATCCGTCTGACGGACAAGCCCGGCCTGATTCGCTGGCCAGTCTATCAGGAAGGC
>OKWG01000353.1_pt1 | contig 18051 bp, 15 predicted proteins | sample 1607091 | NCBI WGS metagenome assembly OKWG01 (sample SAMN04414080, study PRJEB24778) | human gut metagenome | material: faecal | host: Homo sapiens
TTCATACGTTGGCCGCCCACTAGCTTCATCGTATTCCGTCATCCGACAGCGGTAGATGTGTATAAGCGGCAGCCGTCCGTACCCCGGAAACACAACAGGCTCCGCACGGGACACGAACAGGGACGGCACAAAAGAGGCCGGAATACTCCGGCCTCCCCGCTTATGGAATGAACTTTTTATCGGTCAGGGACAGGAATTACAATTTGTTGGCGAGATCCTTGACCAGCTCGCCGTCGAACAGGTGCAGCACCCGGTGCGCGTAAGTCGAATCGTGCTGCGAGTGGGTCACCATGATAACGGTCGTACCCTCGCGGTTCAGCTCCGAAAGCAGTTCCATCACCTCGCGGCCGTTCTTCGAGTCGAGGTTACCCGTGGGCTCGTCGGCCAGGATCAGCTTGGGGTTCGACACCACGGCACGGGCGATGGCCACACGTTGCTGCTGTCCGCCCGAGAGTTGCTGGGGGAAGTGTTCGGCGCGGTGCGAAATATTCATGCGGCTCAGGATCTCGTTGACACGACGCTTGCGCTCGGACGCCTTGACGCGCATGTAGATCAACGGCAACTCGACGTTCTCGAAGACATTCAGTTCGTCGATCAGGTTGAACGACTGGAAGACAAACCCGATATTCCCCTTGCGGAATTTCGTGCGGTCTTTCTCCTTAAACCCGGCGACCTCGTGGTCGAGCAGCATATAGCTGCCCGAGGTGGGATTGTCCAGAAGCCCCAGGATATTGAGCAGCGTGGACTTGCCGCAGCCCGAGGGACCCATGACGGCGACGAATTCACCCTCCTTCACTTCGAACGTCACGCCGTTCAGTGCGATGGTCTCGATCTCTTCGGTACGGAAAACCTTCTTGAGGTTCTCAACTTTCAGCATTGACATAACAAACAGGTTTTTATTGTTGATATTAATTTGATTTATTCGGATTTCACGGATTCGGCCGGGTTTTCGTTAACGGCACGCCACGAGCGGACGGTGACGGTGAGTGCCGTGACGGCCAGCACCCCCGCCAGTGCCAGGGCAAAGACCCACCAGTACAGCGGCACGGCATAGGCGAAGCCTGCGAGCCAGTGCCTGACGGCCCAGATGCTTACCGGGACGGCCAGCACGAAACACACGGCGACCAGCATGACGTAGCGGCGGTTGAACATGGCGAGGATTTCGCCCCGCGAAGCCCCCATTACCCGGCGCACGGCGATTTCGCGGCGGCGGTGCTGCGTCTCGAACAGCACCAGCCCGAAGACGCCCATCAGGGCGATCACAACGGCCAACAGCGCGAACAGCCCGACGATGGCCGTCAGTTTGCGTTCGTTGTCGTACTCGAGGCCCAGCTCCTCGTCGAAAACACGGACGACGATATCGCCCGGCTCCGTGCGGGGATCGACCTCCGCGATACAGCGGCGGATATGGGCGGTAACAGCCGCAATATCGGCTCCGGGCGTCATCCGCACATAGACCACATGAGGCAGGTGCCAGTAATTTTCCTGCTGGATTTTCTTCGGAAGAAGATAGAAACAGAAGGGCGATACACCGTATTGCAGGGGCTTGAAGTTGAAATCGGCACAGAAACCTACAATTTGCTCGTCGGGCGACACGAAACCGTTGATACGGTCGCCGACCTGCATTTCAAATTCCCGCCGCGCCGCTTCGTTGAAAATCATCGTTCCGAGTTCCTTGTCGAAGTCGCTCTCCAGGAAATCGCGTCCGTCGGTAATCGGGATACCCATCACGCGCAAGAAATCAGGTTGTACGACATAACTCTGGAAAGCGACCTGACGGCCCTTGAACTCCCGGCCCCAGCCCATACGCCCGACCGACACCAAACGACTCGTAGCTCCCGTAACATCCTTTACCTGAGGGTCGGATAGAAGTTTCTGCCGAAGGGCGTCATAACTTACCGCCCCACGTTCGGAAAGCCGCACGGCGAGGAGGTTTTCCTTGTCGAAACCCATGTCATAGTGCATCATGTAGTCGTGTTGCAGGCGAATGAAACTGGTCGCGATGATCAGCCCGATGGAGATGAAGAACTGCACGCCCAGCAGCAGCGTACGCAGCCGGCGGCCGCTGCGGGTTCCGCCGAAGGATCCCTTGACGACCAGCGCCGGGGCGAACGACGTGATATACCACGCCGGGTAGAGGCTGGCGGCGAGCGCCATGACGAAAGCTACAACGGCTACCAGCCCCACGACTTCCAAATTCTGCGACAGCGCCAGCGATGCGGAAATGTAGCTGGCGAATTCGGTGCCCTGCAAGGCAAAGGAAACGTACCAGGCCGCCAGCAAAGCGATCAGGACGAGCCCGAACGCCTCGAAAACGAAATTGAAGCGCAGCGACGACGCGGGAGCGCCGAAGACCTTGAACGTATTGACGGTACGGATGCGCACCGGCACCAGTGCGAAGAAAAAGTTGACGAAGTTGATGAAAGCCAGCACGATAACCAACACGGCAATACCCAGCAGGGTATAGGTCGTGACGACAGACCCCTGCCGGCAGGGCGCCTGTGAATCCGACTCGAAATAGAGTTCCGATACCGGAGAAAGGCGCACGCCGTAGATACCCGATTCATCGTCGTCATCTGCGGCGTCCCCGGCCGCCGCACGTTTCTCGGCCGCCTCGCGCTGCATCTCCTGGTTCACGTTCGTCCACTGGCGCGCAAACTCGTCGGGATCGGCACCGGGCCTGAATTTGACGAAATAATTGAAACTCCACTCCGAAGTGGTATAAAGGTTCGTTTCGCCCAGATTTTTCACCACCTCGCACTCTCCCAGCAACGAATTGTCCGGAAAGTCTTCGAAAACCGCCACGACTTCCATCGCCCCGTCGGGCTGGGGTTCGTCGGTGTCGACCCATATGAGGCTGCCCACGCCGACCCGCATCCGTTCGGCCGCCTCGCGGGAAACGATGACGCTCTTCGGTTTTCCGAGGTCATGCACATCGCCCTCGACCGAACGGAAAGCGAAAACATCGAGGAAAGGCAGCGATACCGAACCGCAGGAAGCAGAAAATTTATTATATCCGAACGAAGGCTCGTTGCTCGTCCAACAGGTTCCGGAGCCGAAACCGCCCCACATGCAGCCCCCGACTTCGACCCCCGCCGTCGAAGCGATGACACGCTCGGGCACCGGCCGGTTAAGCCACGACGACCATTTCCCGGGCTCGTACCAGTCCTCGTTCTCCACGAGATAAATACGGTCGGCTTCGTGCAGCGAGCGGTTGTAACCCAGCTCCCACCAGACCTGCGTCATGATGACGTAGAACGCGGTAAATGCCAGCGTCAGGCCTATGACGTTCAGCAGCGACGAGATTTTGTAGCGCCGCAGCGTAGTCAGAAAATTACGAAATGCGATCTTCATAACACACTATTCGGTTTTAATCATGTTAATCGGGTTGGCATTGGCGATGCGCCACGTGCGGACGAGCTGCACGGCACATACGATCAGCAGCACCACTGCCCCGCACAGGGCGAAGAGCCACCAGCGGAGCGCCACACGCTCGACGAAGTTGCTGACCAGCAGGTCTGCACCCCAGCGGCTTACGGCGGCCCCGACGACCACGGACGGAACGGCGATCCACAGCACGTCGCGCGCCAACAGGCGCAGCACGTCAGCCGTCGAAGCCCCGTTGACCTTGCGCAGGGCGATCTCCTTGCTGCGGCGGCGCATCTCGTCGCCCAGATAGCCCACGAGCCCCATCAGGGCGATAAGCAGGGTGATGCCGCTCACGGTAAAGACGATATTGCGGAAACTGCGTATCTCGAAAAGGATGGGGCCCAGTTTGTTGTCGTAAACTTCGAGCGTATGATTGTTGCCCGAAGGGTATTCTCCGATCTTGCGCTGCACGGCCTCCAGCGACTCGGGCGACATCCCGCGCAGGCGGATCATCATGGAATAGTCCAGCATATAATCGTCCGTGGCACCGAACTTCTGGAAATAGCTGAACGGATGGAACACGATCGGCTCGACCTCTCCCGTAGCCACGACCGTCCTGAAATCCTTTACGACGCCCACGATCGTATAAAGAGGAGCCCCGGGCGAGGAGTCGTCGGTAATCTGATGCCCCAATGCCTGTTCGGGCGTCCATCCCGCGCATACGGACGTAGGTTTCGTTTACGATCGCCTCCAGGGGGTTGCTCGAAGGCGTAAAGTTCCGGCCGCCGACAAGGTGCATCCGCATCGCAGGTATAAAGCCCTCGTTGCAAAGCAGCCAGCGGCAGGAGAAAAGCAATTCCTTGGAGTTTTCGTCGATGCAGGGCATTCCCGAATATCCCCAAAGCGGCACCTCGAGCGAAGCTCCGGCAGCGTCGACTTCGGGTAGCGAAGCAACGGCGTCGCAGACCGAAGAAATGTTGCCCAAAGGCGTTTTGACATATGTATATACGATACGGTCATGTTCGAACCCGAAATCGCCGTTGCGGAGTTTATCGAACTGCAACACGGCCAATAACAGGAGCGTAAGCGTAAACGTACAACTGACGATCTCGGCCACCAGCAGCGTCTGTTTCCACCGGCGGCGGTTGTCGCTGACCCCGCGGAACGCCAATGTCACGGGAACCGAAGTGAAAAAACGCGACGGGATAAGCGCGGCAAGGGCAAAGGCGGCAAGGATGACGAGCAACGGCACCCAAATGCGCTTCAGGGCGAAGAGTTCGGACATCGGCGTCCCGGTAATCTCCAGCACCTGATCCTGCAGGGCCCACAACAGGAATCCGGCCACGATGACCGAAGCGAAGGTCAGGATGGCGGTCTCGGAACAGAAAATGCGGAAGATGTCCGAAGACCGGGCACCCCCGACCTTGAGCATGGCGATGGTCTTCGAGCGGCTTACCAACGTCGAAATCGAAATCAGCACATAGTTCATCGACGCAACGAAAAGCGTAAGGGCCGCAAGTGCCATCAACACCCATGCGATCAGCCCGGCGGAAGTATTTATGCGCGAAGACTCCGTGATCGGGAAAAACCGGTAGCTGCGGTTCCAGGCTTTCATATCCTCGGTGAATCCGTGGCGGTCGAAAAATGTGGGAAGCTGCGCTTCGACCTCGGCGACGGACGCCCCTTTGTGGAGTTTGACATAACTCGGGAACGAATCGCCGCCCCGCCACGACGTATTGAGGTCGCGCTTCACAATTTCGAACGAACAGAGCATATTGAAACCGCCGAGGTGCTGGTTGGGATTCGGGTCGCGGAAAAGCCCCATGACCGTCAGCGAATCGGTGCCGTTCAGCAATACCAACTGCCCCACGGGATCCTTACGACCGAAGATCGTGCGGGAAAAAGACTCCGCAAGCATCACCTGGTCGGCATGGAGCAGGATCTCTTTGGGGTTGCCGTTCATCGGTTCGAATCCCAGCACGTCGAAAAACATCGTATCGGCGTATATATACTTTGCCTGGAAAGCATTATCACCCCGCACGATGTCGGATGTGCGCGGCCCGAACAGGCGTGTGGCGGCTTCGACCTGCGGAACCTCTTCGGCCAGCGCCGGGGCGATGGGGGCATTGAGCTGCGGACTGTACCCGCTGTGCTGCGGATCGGCATAATGAGCCCACAGTTGGAATATCCGCTCCCGGTCGGGGAAACAACGGTCGGAGGTGAGGTTGTAATTGGCATACGAAAAGACCAGCAGACCGACGGCCAGCCCCAGCGAAAGCGACACCACGCGGGCAAGGGTGCCGCCGCGCAGTTTACGCAGGTAACGTAATGCGAATAGGAAATTCTTCATTCGGGTCTGTCTTTAGTTTTTAATCGAGTCGATCGGGTTGGAATCGGCCGCACGGCTGCTCTGCCAGAAGACGGCAACGAATGCCACCACGGTGGCAAAAGCCCCCGAGGCCAGGAAAATGAGGGGAGAGAGCGAAATCCGGACGCTGTAATCCTGCAGCCAGCGTTCGAGCAGGTACCACGCCACGGGCACGGCGATGACGAACGCCGCGCCGACCAGCCGCATGAAGTTGCCCACCAGGCGCGTGAGCACCTCACCGCGCGTCGAGCCGAAGACCTTGCGGACAGCGACCTCCTGCTCCTTCTGCTGGATGTAGTAAGTCGACATGGCCACCAGACCGAGCGCCGAGATCAGGATCGCCACGAGCGTGAAGATACCGACGATGTGCAGGATGCGCCGCTGATCGGCATAGTCGGCTTCGATTTCCTGCTCGATATACTCCGCCCCGGTAAAGACCGCACCGTCGGAAATACGTTCGAAGACCGATTTGACCGTATTGTAGGCCACGGTCTTGTCCCCGCGGATTTTGACCAGGATATTCCACGGGTACATATCCGCAATGTCGTCCGTCTGCCACAGCATCGCCGATTGGGGCTTGTCGAGCGCCGACCCGATCTGGAAATCGCGGTAGATACCTGCGATTTGGTAGGGATAAGAGTAATCCATGCCTACCTTGAATTCTTCGGCGTCCTCCGCAATACCCAGTTCCCGCAGGGCGTGCTGGTTGATGAAGACCATATTGTCGTCGTTCATACGGGCGAGGTGGTTGTCGCGCAGCCGCTCCAGCCCCAGTATCCGGAAATAGGTCGAATCGCCGATGAATATCTGGAATCCGATCATCCGGTCGGGGCCATACTGCATCGTATTGTTGTTGCCCCGGTCGTGGGGCGTACCGCAGCCCAGGGCGACGGCCTCGACACACGGCTCGCGCAACAGCTCCTCGCGGAACTGCGCAATCTGTTTTTTCCCGAGGAAAATTTCGGTCGAGATATCGAGTATGTCGGCCGTATTGTACCCCATCGGCGCCGAAATCAGGTGGCGGATCTGCAGGCCGATGGTCAGCGAGGTGGCGATCAGGACAATGGTGATGACGTTCTGGATCGTGATAAGCACCTTGCTGTAAAACATCTTGGTGCGGTGGCGGAACGATCCCCGGACGATGTCCACGGGTTTGTAGCGCGACACCATCATCGCCGGGATAAAGCCCGCAACGACGCCCAGCACCACGATAAACGCGGCATAGCAAGCCACGACGGCAGGCGTCATATCCTGCCAGACGCCGATTTTCGACCCCAGCAGCCGCGAAGCGCCGGGCTCCACCGCAGCTGCCAGGAAAAGCGCGATGACGAACGCCACAACACACAGGAATGTCGATTCGAGGATCAGTTTGAGGATGATTTCGCCGCGCGAGGCGCCCAGCAGCCGGCGGGCGGCCATCTCCTTGGCGCGAAACCCGGTCTGGGCAACCGTCAGGTTGATATAATTCATCACGGCGAAGAGCAGGATGACGGCGCCCACACCGAAAAGGATCATCACGAAGGGCCAACTGCCGTAGTTGAACCCCCCATCATTATTCTGGGATAAAAAATAGACATCGCGCAAAGGCGTAAGGGTCACATGCTGATAGACATTGCCCTTGTAGATCCAGTATATCTCTTTGAAATAATCAAGCATATCGGGTATCTTGGCCGTCAGGTCGGCACCGGGACGCGCCAGGATGAAAGTCGTCACGGCACCGGAATTACTCATATGCTCGTCATTGGCCGAATTGATATCGCAGAGGCGCTCGGCCCGCATGATGATGTCCATATTGGGAATCACCGAGCGGTCGATATCCCGCACCACGCCGCTCACAACGTACGACTTCTCCTCGTCGGGGAAGCGGATCACCTGCCCCATCGGGTTGAACGTGCCGAAAACCTTGCGGGCGAACGACTCGGAAAGCACCACGTTGTCGCGCGAGGCAAGGGCTTGCTCCCGGTCGCCCTCCAGCAGTTCGAAATCGAATATCCGGAAAAAAGTCGTATCGGCGAAGAGGATCGTCGCCGAATATTTCCCCTGTCCGGCCTCGACGGGCTGCATGGCATCGGTGGACTGTCCCGACACTGCGACGGCGCAGGTCGATTCGATCTCGGGATAACGGTCGCGCAGGTATTTCTGCAGGTAATAACCGCTCGTAATGCGCTCCTCGTTGCCGATGACATAAATGCGGTCGGCCTTGGCGTGGTAGTCGTCGCACGTAAGTTGCCGAAGGGTGTAGTCGGCGATCAGGATCACGAACATCAGCGAGACGGACAACCCGAAGATATTGATGGCCGCATAGAGCTTGTTGCGCCCCAGGAAGTTGAAAAACGAGCGGAAATTGAGTTGACGGAACATATTATTCGGTTTTGACGGGTACGGAGAAATTTCAGCGGAAAATTATTTATTGAGGATCAGCACGTCGTTCGAGCCGTAATTCTCATAGCCCGAAACGATGACCCGCTCGCCCGGCTCCAGCCCGTCGAGCACCTCGTAATACTGCGGGTTCTGGCGGCCGATGCGGATGGGGCGTTTATAAGCCTTGTCGCCCTCGGGCGCAAGGACATAAATCCATGCGCCGCCCGTAGTCTGGTAGAACGACCCGCGGGGGATGATGACCGCCTCGGTAGGCTGCCCCAGTTCGAGGTGCAGGTAGTAGGTCTGGCCGCTGCGTATGTTCTCGGGATGGTCGCCCAGGAAGGTGAAGTCGGCTCGGAACTGGCCGCTGCGCACCTCGGGATAGACTTTGCGCAGGCGCACCTTGTAGTCGGTGCCCTGACGGTCGAAGGTGGCTTCGAGACCGGCACGCACACGGTCGATGTAGCTCTCGTCGATCTGTGCCTCGACCTTGTAGTCCGACAAGTCGTTGATCTGCCCGATCTTCTGCCCCGTGGAGACCGACTGCCCGAGCACAATGTCCAGCAGACCGACTTCGCCGTCGATCGGCGACTTGACGTTGAGGTTGCCGATGCGCTCGCGGATGAGCTGCATGTTGCGCTTCATGTTGTCGAGGTTCTCCTCCATCTGCTCGATCTGCACCGAACGGTAGAGCGAATCCTGCACCTGCCGCTCGATGTTCAGCTCGCGTTTCTTTTCGGCCAGTTCGTAGTCCTCCTTCGACTGCAACCACTCCTCGCGGGCGATCAGGGCGTTCCTGTAAAGCTCCTCGTTCTGCTGCCAGGCCCGCTTCTTGCGCGACACGTCGAGATCCAGCTGCGCCTTGTCCTGCCGCAGCGAGAGTTTCTCCTGCTCCATCGAGATCAGCGTATTGCGCAGGATGTTCTGCTTTTCGGCCAGCTCGGCCTCGCTGTTCAGGATTTCGAGCGTGAGCGACGTGTTGCTCAGCACGACCAGCACATCGCCCTTTTTGACGGAGGTACCCTCCTCGACGACCAGCCGCTCGACGATGCCCGCTTCGAGGGGACTGAGCTGCACGGTGGTGATGGGCTGCACCTGCCCGGTGACGCGGATGTAGTCGTTGAATTCACCGCTCACGACCTGCCCGACGGAAATCGTACGGGCATCGACGCGCAGCGTCGAGGAGTTGTCGCGCAACAGGAGCCACAACACGAAGACCAGGAACAGCGCCCCGGCCAGATAGGGGATGCCTTTTTTGGTAAACAGGGCGCGGATGCCCTTTTTCTTTTCGATACGGATGTCCATGTTATTTTCTGTTTTTCGTTAGCGGATCAGGGGCGCACCGTTGTAATACTCGACCAGGCGCGTTTTGATAATGTATTGCAACCGGGCACGCAACCGTTCGGAGCGGGCCTGCAACAGGTTGTTGGCGGCGGTCTGAAGGTCGAGCGCCGAAACCATGCCCCGGTCGTACTTGCCGGCGACAGCGTTGTAGGCCAGCTCGGAGGCCGCGCTTTTTTTGCTGGCCTGCACGAACTCCTTACCGTAGCCGAGCATCTGCTGGTAGTTTTGGGCGATTTCGCTTTGCAGGGCACGCAACGTCTGATCGCGCTGCTGCTCGGCGATCCGCCAGTTGTTGCGGGCGCGGTTCGTCCTCGTGCGGCGCGAAAGCCCCCCGAAAATGGGGATGTTGAGCTGGGCGGAAAAATAGTAACCGCGGTTATCACGGAACTGGTTCTTAAACGGCTCGTACAACGAATGGTCGTCGAGGCTCATGAAGAAATTGGTCGAGTATCCGCCGCCGACATAGACCGACGGGAAAAAGCCGCCCCGGGCGACCGAATACTGGAGTTTCGACTGCCGCACGTTATAACCGGCGCTGCGGGCCTTGGGATTGTTGTCGAGGGCATAGGCGACCACATCGGAGAAGGGCGCCGTGCCGGCCGGGGTTTCGATGGCGAGATCCGTCTCGATCCCCAGGGGGCGGTCGGGCGGATAATTCATCGTTTCGGCAAGCGTGATCCTGGCCAGTTCGAGGTTGTTTTCCTGCTGCGTCAGCAGGTAGTCGTCCGAAGCGCACTGTGCCTCCTGCTCGGCCACGTCGGCGGCGCTCTTGAGCCCCAGTTCGAGCAGCTTGCGGCTCTTGGCGAGGTTGCCGGTGCTGGTTTCCAGCTGTTCACGGGCGAGGCGCACGCTTTCGGTGTAATAGACGACGTCGAAATAGGCCTGCATGGTATTGAGCGCCACCTCGTCCTTGACCCGCTGCAACTCCTCGACGCCCATCAGGCGCATCACCTTCGCGGCACGGATGGTATTGATCCCCGTAAAGCCGGCGAAAACGGGCATTTGCCCCGAAACGCCGTAGTTGTTGGAAAGGTTCGAAACGTCGGTATAGGTATTGGTCTCGGGGTCGACCGAACGGCCGAAACTGGTCGTGGCGCTGACCGAGCCGCTGACCGAGGGCACGAGCGCCGCCACGGATTCGATATAGTCCTGGCGGTAGTTGCGGTTGGTGTAATCCTGCTGCCGCACGACGGGACTGTGTTCGACGGCATAGGCCATGCACTCGTCGAGGGTCATACGCACGACGGGCTCGGCCGCATTCGGGGCGGGGTCGGACAGGGAATCCACGGCAGGATCCGCGACGATGACGATTTCCGTTGCCGCGGTATCTGCGGCCGAAGCCCCCACGGGAGCAACGGGCGCAGCATCCGGCTGCACAGAGGCGGCGGGCAGGGATATCTGCGCCGCGGCGAGTGTCCAAAAAATTGACAGAATGAGGAGTAATAACAGTCGTTTCATCCTTGATTAGCGGGTATTGTTCGTTCGGGACATTTCGGAGCCAACCCCGTGCCAAAGAAACTAAATAACTGTATTACAAATTAATAAATCATACGCACAACAGACAAAGTGTAAAAAAATTTTACACCCTTGTAAATTTTGTGGACACGAAGGGACGATTTCACGATTTTAACGCTAATTTTACCGCAAAACAATCCGGAATGACCATGGCAAAAGAGGGAACGTTACTGATCGTGGACGACAACCGCAGCATCCTGGCGGCGTTGCGCCTGCTGCTGGAAAAATATTTCGCACGGGTGCTGACCCTCCCCACCCCCAACCGGCTGGCGACGACCCTGCGCGAGGAACAGATCGACGTGATACTGCTCGACATGAATTTCACGGCGGGCATCAACACCGGTAACGAAGGCATCTACTGGCTGAGCGAGATCCACGCCCGCAGGCCGGATATCAAAGTCGTGCTTTTCACGGCATACGCCGATATCGACCTCGCCGTGAGGGCAATGCGCGACGGTGCGGTGGACTTCGTCGTCAAACCGTGGGACAACGACCGGCTGGTGGCTTCGCTGCGCAACGCCTACAATCTGGCGCGGTCGGCTCGCGAGGTGAAGCAGCTCAAGGAGATCAAGCGCGAGTTGGCCTCGGAACAGCCGATGTTCTGGGGCGAAAGCCCCGCCATGGCGCGCATCCGCGAGATCGTGGAGAAGGTTGCGGCCACGGACGCCAACATCCTGATCACGGGGGAGAACGGCACCGGCAAGGAGATGCTGGCACGCGAGATACACAACCGCTCGGCGCGCAGCGGCGAACTGATGGTTTCGGTGGATATGGGAGCCGTACCCGAAACGCTCTTCGAGAGCGAACTGTTCGGCCATGTCAAGGGAGCCTTCACCGACGCCCGGGCCGACCGCGCCGGGAAATTCGAGGTCGCCGACCACGGCACGCTTTTCCTCGACGAGATCGGCAACCTGCCGCCCCACCTGCAATCGAAACTGCTGACGGCCATTCAGGGCGGGCGTATCTTCCGCGTGGGCAGCAACACGCCCGTAGCGGTGGACATCCGTCTCATCTGCGCCACGAACCGCGACCTGTTCGGGATGGTAGCGCGGGGGGGGGAGTTTCGCGAAGACCTGCTCTACCGCATCAACACGATCCACATAGACCTGCCGCCCCTGCGGCAGCGCCGCGAAGACATCCTGCCGCTGGCGGAAATGTTCCTGAAACGCTACGCCACGAAGTACAACAAACCGATCGAGGGTTTCGACCAGGCGGCGGTGCGCGAAATGGACGAATACCCCTGGGCGGGTAACATCCGCGAGTTGCAGCATACCGTCGAAAAAGCCGTCATCATGAGCGACGGAAGGCGGATCACCCCCGCCACACTGCTGCTGCGGCCGGCTCCGGCCGCAGTGCAGGCCCCGGCATTCTCGACGCTCGAAGAGATGGAGCGCGGCATGATCGGGCAGGCGATGGCGCGTTACGCAGGCAACCTGACCGAGGTGGCGCGGCAGCTGGGCATCACACGCCAGACACTCTACAACAAAATCAAACGCTACGGGTTATGAAACGCGAAGGAATAGCCTACGGCCCCGTAATCGGTTACACGGCGTTGCTCATCGCCGCTTCGGGAGCACTCGGATGGGTGGTAACGGGGTCATGGTACCCGCTGGCGATCCTGCTCGTCCCGGTGATCGGGATCGCGGCATACCGTCTCATAGGGCTTTACAGCGATTCGATACGCCGTGTAACCTTCATGTTCAACGCCATCGACAACGACGACTTCACGTTCCGCTTCCATGAAGACCCGTCGAAAGTGGACAACGGCATGCTCAACGCCGCCCTGAACCGTATCAAGGAGATCCTGGTGCGCGCCAAGGTACGCGCCGAAGAGCGGGAACGCTACTACCAGCTGATCATGGAGTACGCACGCACAGGGCTTATCACCATCAACGACGCGGGGAGCGTCTACCAGGCAAACGGCGAGGCGCTGCGCATCTTCGGGCTGCCGCGCTTGACCCACATCCAGCAACTGGAACTGCCCGCTCCCGAGGCATACCGGGTACTGACGACGATCCGCCCGGGCGAAAAGCACCATGTGTCGTGCGTGACCGAAACGGGCGAAATGGGCCTGTCGCTGGGATGTTCGCAGATCGTACTCGAAAAACGCCGGCTGCGCGTGGTGGTCGTGAGCGACATCAACAGCGAGCTGAGCGAGATGCAGATCGAATCGTGGAGCAAGCTGACGCGCATCCTGACGCATGAAATCATGAACTCGCTCGCGCCGATCACCTCCTTGAGCGACACGCTGCTGCATATCGACCGGACGATGAATGCCGATGTGGCGCACGGGCTGGATACGATCTCGGCCACGAGCCGGCGGCTGATGGACTTCGTTGAGAATTTCCGCAGGTTCACGAAGATCCCGGCGCCCCAGAAAGCACCCTTTGAGGTGCGGGAACTGCTGGAGCACGCCATGACACTGATCGCTACGGAGGGCATCCGCATCCGGCTCGACGTCGAACCGGCCGACACGATGATCTATGCCGACCAGATGCTGGTCGGACAAGTGGTGGTGAACCTGCTCAAGAACGCCCGCGAAGCGGTAGGGACACGGCGGGACGCCTGCATCGAAATCACGTCGCGCATAGACCCGCAGGAAAACGTGGTCATCGAAATAAGCAACAACGGCGGGGCGATCCCCGCCGAAGTAACCGAAAATATCTTTACACCTTTCTTCACGACCAAACCCGACGGATCGGGCATCGGCCTGAGCGTCTCGCGCCGCATCATGCAGCTGCACAACGGCTCGCTGCGCCTGACGGCCAACACGGACAACCGGGTGACCTTCACGCTCCTGTTCGGATAGACGCCCGTAATGCGCCGTATTCCGTCCCGGCGAACTTCCGGGTCACGGAATCCAGCGGGGGACAGCCCCCTCCAAAACAATGCCCGGCCGGGAACGGCACTCCACAGGAACGGGACAGCAATACCCTACCGCGGCAGTGGCACCGAGATCGTCCGCGCATCGAGGAACGCATCGGGGAAGGAACCGTTGTTCCAGGCCTGGCCGTTCGAGATGGTGAAATGCCGTCCCAGCCGCAATGTATTGTTGTCGATCACAGTGACGCGTGAGGGCAGGTTCTCCTTATGGATCACCACCACCGAAGTCATCGTAACCGAGGGTTTGACCTTCATCCGGCCCTCGGCACGGTAATCGGGTTTCCAGGGCGACAAATGCGCCAGCGAGTCGGGAAGCTCGAACTTATTACGAAGCGAATCGGGAAGCTCATACTTCCCCGAACGGGGCGAATCGGGCTTTTTCAGCCCGAACTTATTGGGTTCCTGCGCCGAAATCGCAAGGGCCGCAAGCAGGGCGGCCGCCAGAATAAACATCCTTTTCATAACTATCCCTCCTATCTTTTATTTGGTCTCTCCAAAATTACAATTCCCTCAGAACACTTCCCGCAGAATCCGCACCGACTGCACCGCGCTGATGGCGTCGAGATGGTAGCCGAAATAGACCAGCACGGCATTGAGGAACTCGACGCGCTGCGTACGGTTGAGACCGATTTCGGCCAGGCAACGTACGTCGCACTCCATCATATCGCGCAGGATACGTGTGCATTCCTGTGTCATAAAACTAACGTGCTGCGGCCGCGTTTTGGTATAAAGTCCCTCACGGATATCGAACCAATCGTCGGCCGAGTAGTCGTTGCCCGGGCAAAAACCCAGGAAACGGCTCAGGTTGGCCAGGAACCAGAGGTGGAAATTGGCCACCCCCTCGTCCATCGAATCGAGCGCCCCGACGCTGTTCCATACAAAATCGAAAAGCGCCTGGTTGGGTTCGTCGTATTCCCTGACGAGGCGGTACAAAACCTCTGCCATGAAGAGCGCCATGGTCGATTTGCGCACGTCGAACGGCAGGCTTTGCAGTACGAAGCCGCCCTGCACCTCCTTGAAACGGTGCATCTGCTGACGCGACGATTCGAGCCCTTCGAACTCGACCGGGAACATCGGCTGGAAAAGTGCCAGCTTCGAGCCCCGCCCGTTGCGGCTGCGGACGCCCTGTACCATGTAGCTGCGGCGCCCCCCGGTGTCGGTCAGCAGATAGACGACCATCGACGAGTCGCCGTATTTGAGCGTATGGAGAACGACTCCGCGCCCTTTGTACGTCTTCACCTACCCTTTGCGCACGTGAACCATCATCCACCCGTCCCTGGCAGCGGTCGCCACCGGGCGCAGGCCCTGTTCCCCGGCACAGGCGACAATCGCCGGGACGTCCTGTTCCAGGAAGCCGCTCATCACCAGGTCGCCGCCCGGCTCCAGCGCTGCGGCATAGGCCGGCATATCGGCCGTGAGGATATTGCGGTTGATATTGGCCAGGATAAAGCCGTAATGCCGTCCGGCGATGCGGCGCACGTCGCCCAGCATCGGTTCGATGCGGTCGGCGACGCCGTTCGAAGCGATGTTCTCGCGGCAGTTGGCGTCGGCCCAGTCGTCGATATCGACCGCATCGACATGGACAGCACCGCATTTGGCGGCGACGATCGACAGCACACCCGTACCGCTGCCCATATCGAGCCCGCGACGGCCTGCGACGCCCAGGTCGAGTACGGCACGCGACACGAGCCAGGTGGTCGCGTGGTGCCCCGTGCCGAACGACATCTTGGGCATGACGACCACCTCCATCACCCCTGCGGGGGCAGGCTCATGGAAAGGCGCACGGATCAACAGGCGCCCCTCGACGTCGACGGGCGGGAAATTGCTCTCCCAGACGGCGTTCCAGTTCTGCGTTTCGATGGCGATATAACGTCCCTGCACGCCGTAACGCGTCAGCAAGGCATCGACCTCGCCCTTGCAGTCGGCCAGCTGCTCCTGCGGGATATAGGCCTTGAGCGTCCCCGCATCGGCCTCGAAGCTCTCGAAGGGATAGTCGGCCAGCTCGGCGGTCAGGATCTCGGCCTGCATGGCGTCCGAAAAGGCAATATTCAAGGATATATAGTTCATATTATGTAAAATTTACGTATCTTCGCCCGTACAAAGTTAACGATAATCTCGGAAATAAGGCAGGAAAAGGATGGCAGAAAACACGAAAAAGTGGGAAGAGACGGGACGTCGTTACCGTACTTATATCAAACTCGAAAAACGCCTCTCGGAGAATACCGTCGAATCGTATATGCGCGACCTGCGCCAATTCGCCCATTTCATCCTGCGCCAATACGACGTGGCGCCCCGCAAGGTCGAGCGGACGATGATCGAACGCTACATGGGCTGGCTTTTCGAGCGCGGCCGCGAAAAGACCTCGCAGGCCCGCTGCCTGTGCGGCATCCGCAGCTTCTTCAACTTCCTGCTCATAAGCGACCAGATCGAAGCATCGCCCGCCGAATTCGTCGACACGCCGAAATTCGGGAGGCACCTGCCCGACATCCTCACCACCGCAGAGATCGACCGCATCATCGCCACCGTGGACATGCGTACGACCAAGGGTATACGCGACAGCGCCATGCTCGAAGTGCTCTATTCGTGCGGGCTACGCGTCTCGGAGCTCACCTCGCTGCGGCTCTCCGACCTCTTTTTCGGGGAGGGCTACATCCGTGTCATCGGCAAGGGCGACAAGCAGCGGCTGGTGCCGATCAGCACCGTCGCACGCGACAAGATACAGCGCTATCTCGAAGAGCGCCGCAGCGCTCGTTCGGGCGAAGAGGTCGTATTCCTCAACAACCGGGGCGGGCAACTTACGCGCGTGATGGTCTTCACGATCCTGAAGCAGGCCGCCCAACGCGCCGGCATCGACAAACACATCAGCCCGCATACGTTCCGGCACTCGTTTGCCACGCACCTGCTCGAAGGGGGCGCCAGCATCCGGCAGGTACAGGAGATGCTCGGGCATGAAAGCATCCTCACCACCGAGATCTATACGCACCTCGACAGCGACCACCTGCGCCATACGCTCGAAGAGCACCTCGGGATATAGGGGAACCGGGACTCCCGGAAATGGGAAACGGGCGGGAAACGCCGGGCATCCGTCCGTCCGAGCTGTGCGGGCGAAACGGGCGAGCGGCCTAACAACATAGAACAGCGAAGCCGGGGAGTGTTCCCCGGCTTCGGCATTTCATGGTATCGGGTCGTTATTCGGCCTGTACGCAATCGTAGACCAGGATATTGGCCCGGCGGTTGCTCGAAGAGCCGTCGCGGCAGGCGACACCCAGATAGAGTTTCCCGTCGCGGACTTTCAGGCTCTCACCCTCGGCATACCCCGTCGTGGTAAGCCCTGCAGCGGCGAGCCCTGCGGCATCGGCGACGGCTGCCACATCGGTACGCGGCACGACGATCTTGCCGCTGTAATTGAATACCGTGACATAGGCTTTCGACGCGAAGGAATCCGCACCCGTTTCGACGGCGTTCCCCTCGTAAAAATAAACGTAGTTACCGGCGACCTCGTGCCCCTGGTGGGAATAGGAGTAAACGTCGTTCTCCTTGTCCGACCCGGCCGGCACCGAGAAACTGCCCAAAACACGGCAGTCGTTCAGGTCACGGGCCCGGATCTCACGGGTTACGGGGTCGCTGCCGGCCGAACCGACCGTCACCGTCGCCGTCATCGTCTTGAGCGGCAGAGCCAGCGCCTCGTCGAGGTCGAAAATCCAAAAGTAACGCACCCCGGACTTGCGCGAACCGACCAGCAGCCGGCGGGCCGGGAAGTCGATGGCGACCTGCTGGTCGTACTGCCCGTCCTTGTTGAGGAAGAATGTTTCGCCTGCATAGCCGGCTTCCAAGAGTGCACCCGGCACGAATTCCACACGCGACACAGACCAGTTGTCGCCGTATTCACCGCTGCTGTCGACCGAAGCGTTGCTGTTGAGCCAGATATAGGTCTTGCCGTCGGAAGCCTCCTCGGCGACGATCTGCGTGCCGTGGCCGAAATACTTGAGGGTCATATATTCGGCCCGGGCATCCTGCCCCGGCCCGGCAGCCCGGCAGACGATGACCGAAGTCCCGTCGGAACTGATCTGCGAATAGTAGATTTCGCCGCCGTCGGTCAGATCGAAGCCCTGCATGATACGGCGCGGGGCATACAGCACCACATTCTTACTAATGTATCTTATACACATCTCCGAGCACACGAGCCTAGGCATGATCTCGTATGCCGTCTT
>OKWG01000360.1_pt1 | contig 17538 bp, 10 predicted proteins | sample 1607091 | NCBI WGS metagenome assembly OKWG01 (sample SAMN04414080, study PRJEB24778) | human gut metagenome | material: faecal | host: Homo sapiens
CGGTAAGATCGGCGAATACCTCCAGGTGGGGCAGCAGATCATGGACCAGGTGGCCAAGGAGGCAATTTCGACCAAAGGTCCTCGCCTGACGGCCGACATTTCGCTGGCCGGCCGCAACGTTGTGCTGGTTCCCTTCACCTCGAAGGTTTTCCTTTCGCAGAAAATCCGCTCGGCGGACGAGAAGAAGCGTCTCAAGCGCATTGCCGCGGCGGTGCTGCCGAAGAATTTCGGCGTCATCATCCGCACGGCGGCCATGGAGGCCAAGGACGAGGACATCGAGCACGACATCCAGACCCAGATCGACCGCTGGCGCAAGACCTGCGCGGCGATCAAGAAGAACGCGGCGTCGGCCCCGGCGCAGCTGATGAGCGAGATGAACCGCGCCAACACGATCATCCGCGACTCGCTGAACGGCTCCTTCTCGCAGATCGCCGTCGACGACGAGGCGATGTACAACGAAATCCGCGGCTACATCCGCCAGATCGAACCCGAGAAGGAGAAGATCGTCAAACTCTACAAGGGCAACGTGCCCATTTTCGACAACTTCGACATCTCGAAGCAGATCAAGTCGCTCTTCGCCAAGTACGTGTCGCTCAAACGCGGCGCCTACCTCATCATCGAGCGCACGGAGGCCATGAACGTCATCGACGTCAATTCGGGTAATCGCACCAAGGCCGAGGACAACCAGGAGCAGACCGCCATGGACGTGAACCTCGCCGCGGCGAAGGAGATCGCCCGCCAGCTGCGGCTGCGTGATTTGGGCGGTATCGTCATCATCGACTTCATCGACCTGCACAAGGCGCAGAACAAGCAGGCGCTGTTCGACGAGATGGTGAAGCTGATGGCCACCGACAAGGCCAAGCACACGGTGCTGCCGCTCACGAAATTCGGCCTGATGCAGATCACCCGCCAGCGGGTGCGTCCCGTGGCCGTCGAGAGCGTTTCGGACGTCTGCCCGACGTGCAACGGTTCGGGCAAGATCGAACCTACGGTGCTGCTGGACAAGAAGATCGAGAATCAGATTTCGTTCCTCACGCAGGACCGCGGACACAAATTCATCAAGCTGGTCGTCAGTCCTTACGTGGCGGCGTTCCTCCGAAAGGGCCTCTGGTCGCTGCGCCGCCGCTGGGAGTGGAAGTACAAGGTGCGCCTTGAGATCGCCGAGGACCAGAGCATCGGGATCGTCGAGATCCACTACCATGACAAAAAGGATAACGACCTTATAACCAAATAAGGCATGGCAACCGCCCGCGAGCAGCTGGCGCAGTTCGCCGCCGGGTCGAAAGCCCTCGGCAGACTGTGCCGCGAATATAAAAACAGGAGTGCTACCGTCCACCTCGAAGAGCTGGTCGGCGGCGCTCTTTCGTTTTATGCCGCGGCGGCCGTGGCCGAATCCGGGGGCGTGCATGTCTTTGTCGCCGAGGACCGTGACGCCGCAGCCTACCTCCTGAACGACTTCTACAACCTGCTGGACGAACGGCAGGTTTACTTCTTTCCCTCGTCGTGGAAGCGTTCGGCGGCCTATGGCGCCGAGGATGCGCAGGGCGTGGTGCAGCGCACGGCGACGATGCACGCCGTACGGAATTTCACGGGGAAGGGCTACCTGGTGGTCTGCACCTGCCCCGAGGCGCTGGCCGAGCGGGTCGCTGACGCCGAAGCCCTGCAACGGGAGACGATCACCGTGAGGGTCGGCGACCGGATTTCGATCGAGGTGCTGGAGCAGGCGCTCGTCGATGCTTCGTTTACGCGCGTGGATTTCGTCTACGAACCCGGGCAGTACTCGGTGCGCGGCGGTATCGTCGACGTCTTCTCCTATTCGGAGAGCAAACCCTACCGACTCGATTTCTTCGGCGACGAGGTCGACTCGATCCGGCGGTTCAACATTTCGAGCCAGCTGTCGTCGGACAGGCTGGAGCGCGTGGAGATCATTCCCGACCTGAACGCCGGGACGCCCGCCGCGGCGAAGGTCTCCTTCGCGCGGTTTGCGGGCGCGGAGGCTTCCTGGTGGTTCTACGACGCCGATTTCGTGTTGCGGAGGGTCAACGACATCCGCCGCAGGACGCTCTCGGACATGGAGCATCCCGATGAGATCGACTCGCTGCTGACGAGCCGCAACTCGCTCGTGGCCGACCTTTCCGGAAGCCGGATTTTCCTGCTGCGCGACAATCTTCCCGAGCGGCCCGCGGCCGCAACGGTGAAGTTCGCGACGTCGCCCCAGCCGAAATTCAATAAAAATTTCGAGATGTTGGCCGACGACATGATCCGGGGTGCGCTGCGGGGTTACGATACCTATATACTTTCGGAGAACAAGGCGCAGGTCGAGCGTCTCGAAAATATTTTCCACCAGATCGGCCGCGGACAGGCCGTCGTGCGGTCGCTGTCGACGACCCTGCACGAGGGGTTCGTGGACAACGACCTGAAACTGTGCCTCTACACCGACCACCAGATTTTCGACCGCTACCAGCGTTACCGCATCAACGGCGAGATCCGGCGCGACGAGCAGATGACCGTCGCCGAGCTGAACCAGCTGCGCCCGGGCGACTACGTGGTGCATATCGACCACGGCGTGGGCCGTTTCGACGGGCTGGTGAAGATCGCCGCGGGCGACGGACGCATGCAGGAGGCGATCAAGCTGGTCTACAAGGACGGCGACGTGCTGTTCGTCAACGTGCACTCGCTCCACCGCATTTCGCGCTACAAGTCGGGCGACGGCGAGCCGCCGAAGGTCTACAAACTGGGCAACGGCGCCTGGCAGAAGCTGAAGAACGCCACCAAGAAGGCCGTCAAGGACATTTCGCGCGAACTGATCGCCCTCTACGCCAAACGCAAGGCCTCGAAGGGCTACGCCTTCTCGCACGACAGCTATTTGCAGCACGAGCTGGAGGCGTCGTTCCGCTGGGAGGACACCCCCGACCAGCAGTCGGCCACGGCGGCCATCAAGAAGGACATGGAGTCGGACCAGCCGATGGACCGGCTGGTGTGCGGCGACGTGGGCTTCGGAAAGACCGAGGTGGCGATCCGCGCGGCGTTCAAGGCCGCCGTCGACGGCAAGCAGGTCGCCGTGCTGGTTCCGACGACGATCCTCGCCTTGCAGCACTACCGCTCGTTCACCGAGCGTCTGCGCGATTTCCCGGTGAGGGTGGAGTACATCAACCGCACCAAATCCACGAAGGAGGTCAGCCAGATCCGCGAGGACCTCGCCTCGGGGAAGATCGACATCCTGATCGGCACGCACAAGATGCTGGGCAAGCAGATCGTGTTCCGCGACCTGGGGCTGCTGATCATCGACGAGGAGCAGAAATTCGGCGTCGCCGCCAAGGAAAAGCTCACCGAGATGAGCGTTTCGGTCGATACGCTGACGCTCACCGCCACGCCGATTCCGCGCACGCTGCAATTCTCGCTGATGGGTTCGCGGGACTTGTCCGTCATTTCGACCCCGCCGCCCAACCGCCAGCCGATCCTCACCGAGTCGCACGTATTCTCGGAGGAGATCATCCGCGACGCCGTCGAGGCGGAACTCGCCCGCGGCGGCCAGGTCTATTTCGTCCACAACCGCGTCGAGGACCTGCCGGCCCTCCAGGGGCTGATCACGCGCCTCTGTCCGAAGGCCCGCGTGGCCGTCGGGCACGGCAAGATGCCGGCCGAGCAGCTGGAGAAACTCATCATGGACTTCATCTACGGGGAATTCGACGTGCTGGTGTCGACGACCATCGTCGAGAACGGCATCGACATTCCCAACGCCAATACGATCATCGTCGACAACGCCCAAAACTTCGGTTTGAGCGACCTGCACCAACTGCGCGGCCGCGTGGGGCGTTCGAACCAGAAGGGCTACTGCTACCTGCTTTCGCCGCCCGACGAGCTGCTGTCGTCCGACGCGCGGCGGCGTCTGCGGGCCATCGAGGAGTTCTCCGACCTGGGTTCGGGGTTCAACATCGCCATGCAGGACCTCGACATCCGCGGCGCGGGCAACCTGCTGGGCGCCGAGCAGAGCGGGTTCATCGCCGACATCGGTTTCGAGACCTACCAGAAGATTATGAACGAGGCGGTGGCCGAACTGCGTGCCGAGGGGCTTCATGTCCCGGGCCTGAGCGACGGGGAGCAGGAGGTCGTGGAGCAGATGCGTTTCATCGACGACGCGCACATCGACATCGAGGTCGAGGCCGCGCTGCCCGACGCCTACGTTTCGCAGCAGGCCGAACGCCTGAAACTCTACCGCGAACTCGACTCGACGAAGGACGAGGAGGCTTTGCAGGCCTTCGAGAGCCGTCTTGCGGACCGTTTCGGTCCCCTGCCGCGCGCCGCGAAGGAGCTGTTGAACGTCGTGCGCCTGCGCTGGGAGGCCATTCGTCTGGGCATGGAGCGCGTGAAGGTCAAGAACGGGCTGATGATCGTGCATTTCGTGGGCGAGGAGAACTCGCCTTTCTACAAGAGCGAGGCCTTTATGACCCTGTTGCAGCGGGTTACGCAGCGGCCCGACCGATTTGTGCTCAAACAGCACAATAATCGGTTGGCGATGACCGTTAGGAATGTCAAAGACGTGGAAGACGCATACAAAACGCTGCAGCAGCTTTGAATCTGATCGTAGACATAGGCAACACCCTTGTCAAGTTGGCCGTTTTTGACGGCGGACGGATCGTCGCCCAGCGCTGCGTGGAGCGGCTGCATCCGTCGATGCTCGGCGAGTTGCTGGAGGGCCGCAGGGCCGCGAAGGCCGTCGTCGCCTCGACGCGCGGCGAAGCGGACGACGTGATCGAAACGGTCAGACCCTATGCGGATTACCTGCTGGAATTCACCTCGCAGACCCCCGTGCCGGTTGCCAACGCCTACCATACGCCCGAGACGCTGGGCCGCGACCGGCTGGCCGCCGCCGTGGGCGCCACGGTGCTTTACCCGGGGCGCAACGTGCTGATCGTCGATTTCGGCACGGCCGTCACGATCGACCTGGTGACGGCCGACAACACGTTCCGCGGCGGGTGCATTTCGCCGGGGATGAAAACCCGTTTTCGGGCGCTCCACGACTACACGGCCTGCCTGCCGCTGTGCGGTCCGACCGAAAGCGGGGAGTTGCAGGGGCTCACCACCGAAGAGGCCATCCGCCTGGGGGTGATGAACTCGCTGACCTTCGAAATTGAGGGCTATATGGCCCGGATGGAGAAAAAAATCGACGATTTATGCGTAATTTTTACCGGCGGGGACGCGAAATACTTTGCGAAAAGAATTAAAAACACGATATTTGCAAATTGTAATCTGGTCTTTTGCGGATTGGATCGAATTTTAGAGTACAATGCAAGTGAAGAACACCTTGATTAAGCTGGTTGTCGCGGCTGCAGCGATGTTTCCTTTTGCCGTTTCGGCCCAGACAAGCAGTATTAACGCATTCTCGCCCTATACGATGTACGGCATCGGCGAACAGAATACCCCCGGTACGCTGCAGATGCGCTCGATGGGCGGTGCGGGTGTGGCCATGCGTTCGGTGAGTACGGTCAACCTGCTCAACCCCGCGGCTTACAGCGCGGCTCCGCAGAAGACTTTCCTTTTCAACTTCGGGTTGGAGGGGCAGAACTACTACAACGCCCAGACGGTCGGAGGCGTCGGGAAACGGACGGCCTACAACACGTTCAACTTTCACGACATCGCTTTCCAGATGCCGGTGGCGAAGCGGCTGGGACTCGGTTTCAGCCTCACGCCTTACAGTTCGGTGGGTTACAGGACCAAGTATTATCACGAATACGATCCCGAAGACCCCATTTACGCCAACGTCGGCAATATTCAGTACAACTACCAGGGCGAGGGCGACGTGACGGAGGTCAAGGTCGGCCTGGGCTGGGAACCGTTCAAGAATTTTTCGGTGGGTATCGCCGCACAGTATTACTGGGGCGACATCGACCGTACGTTCGTGATGACCCCGACCGCCATTACGGGCGAGGGAACCTTCACCTCGACGGTGGGGCAGGACAATTACAGCATTTCGAGCATCAAGGGGCAGGTCGGCGTGCAGTGGAACGCGATTCTGAACGCGAAGCGCATCCTGACCTTCGGCGCGACGTACGACTTCGGCGGCGACCTGAACCCGGAGGTGACGAAAAAACTCTATATCGGCGACCTGTACAACACGGTAGTCAAGGGCGATACGACGCACCTGAAGCTGGTGCTGCCCCGGCAGCTGGCCGTGGGGGCCTATTACCAGACCGGCAGGTGGGCCGTCGGCGTGGATTATGTGTTCCAGAACTGGGGCGGCCGCAACTCGGGCTACGAGATGACGGGAACCAGCGGCAGCGGGGAGAACAAGACGGAATACAAGGTGGCCTACACTAATACGAGCACGATCAAGATGGGTGTGGAATACACCCCGAACCGTTACGATGCGCGTCACTTCCTCAAACGCTGGTCCTACCGTGCGGGTTTCCGCTACGGAGCCTACAACCAGACGTTCAACGGGGACAAGCTCGCGCAGTACGCCGTGACGGCGGGCATCGGCATTCCGGTGAGGCGCGGTGCCTTCTCGGCCATCGACATCGGTGTCGAGTACGGTCGCCGCGGTTACAACATCGCCGACCGCCTGGGGCTGGTCCGGCAGCAGTATTTCAAGTTTGCGATCGGCTTCACGCTCTTCGCGGGACAGATGGAGAACGGCGAATATTGGTTCATGCGCTCCAAGTTCGATTGATGTGACAGGCAAGCAAAAATAAAAGATAGAAACACAAAAATTAATCTGACCGATGAAAAACGTTAAATTCCTGCTTTCTGCTGCGTGTGCGCTTTTTGCAGTCGCAGCGATGGCACAGCAAGATTTCAGTGATCCGAAGTACGCGGTCTGGGGTGACACTCCTCAGGAGCGGGAGCAGAACATTCTGAACAGCAACTTCCTCAAGGAGTCGCTCGACAACAAGGATTACAACGCTGCCGCGCATTACCTCAAGGAGCTGCTCGACAAATGTCCGAAGGCTTCGCAGAATACCTTCGTGCGCGGCATCACGCTTTATAAGAACAAGATCGCGCGCGCCAAGAGCATCGCCGAGAAAAACACCTACACCGACTCGTTGATGATCGTTTACGACCTGCGCAACGAGTATTTCGGCGACCATCCCAAGTACGGCACGCCCTATATCCTCGACCGCAAGGCCCGTGAGTATCTGATGTACAAACCCGCCGACCGCAAGGGTATCCGCGAAGCGTTCCGCGCAGCCATCGAGGCCGGCGGCGACAACACCGATCCCGAGACCGTCGTGGCCTATTTCTCGAACCTCTGCGACGATTACAGGAATACCGACGAGGTGATGCCCGACGAGATCATCGCCGAGTACGACCGTCTGACGCCGTTCTTCGAGAAGAACCCCGCTGCCGCCGAGTACAAGAGCCAGTTCGACGCTGCGTTCGGATTGAGCGGCGCCGCAAGCTGCGAGAATCTCGAAAGACTCTTCAAGGGCAAGCTGGCCGCCGCTCCCGACGACGAGGCGCTGCTTTCGCAGGCCGTGGCTCTGATGTCGCGCGCCAAGTGCGACGGTGATTTCTACTTCTCGATCGCCGAGAAATACTATCAGGTGAAGCCTTCGTCGGAGACGGCCATGTTCCTGGCCCAGGCTTTCCAGAACAAGAAGGACTATGCAAAGGCGAAGACCTACCTGAACGAGGCGCTGGATGTCGAGAAAGACCCCGCCGAGCGTCAGAAACTGCTCGTGCGCATCGCGCTGGTGGGTCTCGTGTCCAACGACATTCCGGGCGCTGCCGCCGCTGCGCGCCAGGCCCGCGACCTGGACCCCGAGGACGGCGTTCCGTACTTCATCCTGGCGCAGTGCTATGCTTCGTCGGCAGGTTCGTGCGGCGGTTTCGCCGGTCTGGCGACCTATTGGGCCGCTTACGATACGATGGCCAAGGCGGTCGAACTGCTCCCGGCCGATTCGGAGTACATGGAGCACGCCAAGAGTTCCCTCGGCAAGTTCCGTTCGGTTTTCCCCAGCTCGGAGGAGTGCTTCTTCAACGAGTTGCAGGAGGGTGCGCGCTATACGGTAACCTGCGGAACGGCCGCCGGTATCACCACCACCGTCCGTGCCCGCTAAAAAACACGCTCCCGACAGGCTTCGATGGGAAAACGCATGACAAGAACGATCAGGGTAGCACTCTCCGTGACGGGGAGTGCTATCTTGCTATTCTCGTGTGCGGACAAGGATGCGGGCCGCGCTTCGGCTTCCGAGGAGACGATGATGACCGAATACAGCGAGGACCTTTCGGTCGTGATGTCGCAGAACGGCCGCCGGTCGTACCATTTCGTCACGCCGCTGCTCGAAGGTTATTCGCTGGCCCGCGAACCTTACCGCGAATTCCGCAAGGGCGTGAAGATCACTACCTACCAGAACGATTCGCTGACCACGGTGGACGCCGTGCTGACGGCCAACTACGCCATCTATTACGAGAACCGCGAACTGTGGGAGGCCAAGGGCAACGTCGTCGTTGAGAAATCCGACGGCAAAACCCTCTACACCCAGCAGTTGTTCTGGAATGCGCGGACCAAGAAAATCTATTCGAACGTCGATTCGAAGATCGTGCAGAACAACGGCCGCGATGTCTTCATCGGCGAAGGTTTCGAATCGGACGAGGAGTTCAAGGACTGGCGTTTTCGCCGCATGAAGGGCCGTATGGAGGTCGAGATGAAGCAGAGCGCCGACTCTGCGGCCACGGATTCCACGTCCGTGCGCCCGGTTCCGAAACCCTCCGACAGCCGGCCCTCCGACAGCCGGTCCGCCGTCCGGACGTCCGAATCCGGGAGGCCCGCTGATGGGCCTGCGGCCGCTCCGGCCCGGGAGATTCCCGCCGGGCCGGCTGAAAGGCAGGTCGGAAGACCCGAGGCGGAGGTTGAGCGCCGGCCGCTGAAAATGCGGGACGGCTCCCGGGAGGAGGCGCGTCCGGTCCTGCGGGAGGAGCAGGTTTCCGTCGAACCCAAACTCAAAAACTGAAAGCGATGCTCACCACCGTCGTCCTGATCGTCGTAATGCTGTTGCTGTCGGCTTTTTTCTCGGGGATGGAGATTGCCTTTACGAGCAAGAACCGTCTCAAGCTGGAGATCGACCGCAAGCAGAACCGCATGTTCGACCAGATTGCCGAGGTTTTCGCCCGCCATCCGGGGCAGTATATCACCACGATCCTCGTGGGCAACAACATCGCGCTGGTCGTCTATTCGCTGTCGATGTCGCTGCTTCTGCGCAGCATTTACGCCTCGCTGGGGTGGGAGCAGCTCGCCCGGAGCGGCTCGGTCGCCGTGGACACCGCCGTTTCGACGGTCATCATCATCTTCTTCGCCGAGTTTCTCCCCAAGTCGATTTTCAGGAACAATCCCAATTTCTATTACCGCGCGCTGGCGCCGGTGATCTATTTTTTCTACGTCGTCCTCTATCCGGTGGCGCGTTTCACGACGCTGCTTTCCCACGGCATTCTGCACCTTCTGGGCCGCCGCGTCGAGGAGCGGAACATCACTCCGAGTTTCGACCGCGAGGACCTTGCGGCGCTGCTCGACTCGAACAGCCCGGAGCAGCATTCGGAACCGGACAACGAGCTGAAACTCTTCCAGAACGCGCTGGATTTCGCCGACCTGCGCGTCAGGGACTGCATGGTTCCGCGTGTGGACGTCGAGGCCGTGGACATCGACGACACCTCGATCGAACAGCTCACGGCGCGTTTCGTCGACTCGAAATATTCGCGTATCTTTGTCTGGCGCAAGTCGATCGACAACATCGTGGGCTACGTCAATTCGAAAAGCCTTTTCACGCGGCCCCGGCAGATCGCCGACGTGATGATGGAGGTCAATTTCGTGCCCGAGACCATGCCTTTGCAGCTGATGCTGGAGAATTTCATCAAGCACCGTTCGAACATCGCCGTCGTGATCGACGAATTCGGCGGCACGGCGGGCGTCATTTCGCTCGAAGACGTGCTGGAGCAGATTTTCGGCGAGATCGAGGACGAGCACGACATTCCGGACCTCACCGAAAAGCAGGTCGGTCCCGACGAGTATGTTCTCTCGTGCCGACTGGAGGTGAAATACCTGAATGAAAAATACAACCTCGGCATCGAGGAGAGCAAGGAATACGACACGCTGGACGGTTTCATCATCTTCAATTACGAGGGTATTCCCACCGCCGGGGAGACGGTTTTCATCGGCGGCCTGCAATTGCGGATTCTCCGTACGACGCGTTCGCGCATCGAACTGGCGCGGGTGAAGAAATTGTAGCGTGGGCCGGATTCCGCCGCCTTTCCGGTAAATTCCCGCTCCGGTGGGGATTACGGGGGCGAAGCGTGCGTATATTTTTACTTTTATTCTGTTCTTTTTACAATTAATTTTACTACCTTTGGCTGATAATTCGAAACAATACGAATAATTAACAATTTATATGGCAAGTTTAAACACTTTACGAACCAAGTTCGGCATCGTGCTTTCGATCATCATCGCACTGGCCCTCTTGGCATTCATCCTCTCTCTGAAGACTGAAATGGGCTTCTCGGGCAACGACCCGCGTGTCGGTGTGATCGACGGCGAGAAGATCAACTATTCGGAGTATTACGACCAGTACGAGACGATCAAGTCGCAGAACAACATGCAGGAGAGCGACGAGCAGCAGTCGGCCATGCTGGCCAATGCCGCCTGGCAGGCGCTGATCGCCAAGCACGTGCTGACGCCCGGTTTCGACCGGATGGGACTTCGCGTCACCGAGCCGGAGCGTCTGGCGATGGTCAGCGGACAGCATCCTTCGCAGGCTTTCTACAATGCTTTCGCCGATCCCCGCACGGGCGAGTACAGCGTGGCTGCCATCAGCCAGTTCCTCGCGCAGGCCGAGACCAACCCCGAGGCGGCCAATGCCTGGGCGCAGCTCAACGAGCAGGCCCGTCTGGAGCGCGAGGTGCAGAAGTACTTCGGACTGGTGAAGGGCGGCGTTTACGTCAATTCGCTGGAGGTCGCCCGCGGTGTCGAGGCCGCCAACAAGTCTTTCTCGGGCAAGTGGGCCGGCAAGAAGTTCTCGGCCGTTCCCGATTCGCTCGTCAAGGTGTCGTCGGGTGATGTGAAGGCTTACTACAACAGCCATAAGAACCAGTTCAAGCAGACCCCGTCGCGTACGATTTCGTATGTCGTATTCGAGGTCTCCCCCACGGACGACGATCTGCTGGCGCTTGAGAAGAGCGTGACGGAGGTGGGCCGGGAGTTCGCCGCCGCCGAGGAGGTGAAGACCTTCGTCCGCGCCAACCGCAACGGCAAGATCGCCGACAGCTACGTTTCCGCCGCACAGCTCTCCGACGAGGAGGCCAAGGCGCTGATGGCGGGCGAGATGTACGGTCCCGTGCTGAAGAACAACGAGTGGACGATGTCCCGCGCGCTCGATTCGAAGATGGTCCCCGACTCGGTGGGCGTACGCCACATCGTGCTGCCCTATGCGCAGGAGGCGCTTGCCGACAGCCTGCTGACGGTGCTGAAGAAGGGGGGCGATTTCGCGCAGACCGCTGCCCGTTATTCGGTTTACGACGCTACGGCCGCCAACGGCGGTGAAGTGGGAGTGCTGCCTTTCTCGGCCTTCACGGGCGAGTTCGCCGCCGCTTTGGCCAATGCCAGACAGGGCGACATCGTGAAGATCGCTTCGGGCGACGCCATCCAGCTGATGCAGGTATACCGTGCCGACAAACCTTCGAAACACGTGCAGGTGGCTACGATCACCTATCCCGTGGAGGCTTCGGCCGCCACGCGCCGCGACGTGCACAACCAGGCCGGTTCGTTCATGGTCAACGCCAAGGGTTCGGCCGCCGCATTCGCAGATGCCGCTTCGACGGCTGCCGTGACGCCCCGCGTGGCTGCGATCGCCCAGGGCGACCGTACGATCCGCGGCCTTGAGGATTCGCGCGAGGTGGCCCGCTGGGCCTACGGAGCGAAGGAGGGCGACCTTTCGGCGATCTTTAACGTAGGCAAGGACTACGTGATTGCCACGTTGACCGAGATCGACGACAATGAGTACGCACCGCTGAATAAGGTTTCGGCCCAGATCCGTTCGCAGCTTCTTCGCGACAAAAAATACGATTATATCGTCAAGAACCTTTCGGGTTCGACCCTCGCCGAGCAGGCTGCAAGTCTCGGCTCGGAGGTGGAGGACTTCTCCGATGTGACTTTCGGTTCGTTCTACGTGAATGGCGTGGGCATGGAGCCTCGTCTGGTGGGCGCCATCGCATCGGCCGAGAAGGGTGCCCTGTCGGCTCCCGTAAAGGGACTTTCGGGCGTCTATGTCTTCGAGGTCGGAGATGTCAAGACCGACGACAAGCAGACCGCCGAAGGCGAGAAAGTTCGTGCCCAGGCCATGGCCGAGGGCATGGCCCAGCAGTTCGCCATCCCGGCTATCCAGCAGATGGCCAAGATTCAGGACCTGCGCGGCAAGTACTTCTAAACGATTGATTTTACGGTGCATCTTTGCACTTGCTCCCGCAGGGCGCGAATGGGACGTACTCCGGTACACCCATCCGCGCTCTGCTTCGTTTAAGCACAAACCGGCAGCTCTCACCGCAAAGTTTGAAAATTAGCGGAGAATTCTCTGCGCAGTCCGGCTTTTTTCGTATCTTTAGAGGCGTAACGGCTCTTTTAGCAGCCGGAGGCCCTGTCAAACCAGGTGCAATCCGGTTTCGGAGCCGTCCGGTCATTCATTGTCTTCGTAATAGGATAAATAAACATTCGCCATGAACAACTTCATCTATCACAATCCTACCAAACTGGTTTTCGGCAAGGGCCAGATCGCCCGTCTGCCGAAGCTCATTCCCGCCGGAAAACGCATCATGCTGACCTTCGGCGGCGGAAGCGTCAAGCGTAACGGCGTCTACAATCAGGTCGTCGCCGCACTCGAAGGCCGCGATCTGGTCGAGTTCTGGGGCATCGAGGCGAATCCGTCGGTCGAGACCCTGCGCGAAGCCATTGCGCTGGGCAAAGAGCGGAAGGTGGACTTCCTGCTGGCTGTCGGCGGCGGGTCGGTCATCGACGGTACGAAACTCATCGCTGCGGGCCTTCTCTACGACGGCGATGCATGGGACATCGTGCTCAAGGGGCAGGCCGGCAAGACCGTGCCGCTGGCTACGGTCCTCACCATGTCGGCCACGGGTTCCGAGATGAACTCCGGGGCGGTCATTTCGCGCTACGAGACCAAGGAAAAATATGCTTTCTACGGCGATTATCCGGTCTTCTCGATCCTCGATCCCGAGACGCTCTATTCGCTGCCGAAGCGTCAGGTAGCCTGCGGACTTGCGGATACTTTCGTGCATGTGCTGGAGCAGTATATGACCACGCCCCATCAGTCGCGGCTGATGGACCGCTGGGCCGAAGGCATCCTGCATACGGTGGTCGAAATCGCTCCCAAAGCGCTGGCGGACGAGCGCGATTGCGACACGATGTCGGAATACATGCTTTCGGCGACGCTGGCCCTGAACGACATGATCCGTATGGGCGTGACGCAGGACTGGGCGACGCACATGATCGGCCACGAGCTGACGGCGCTGCACGGCTTGACGCACGGCGCGACGCTGGCCATTGTCATCAACGGTACGCTGCGCGTGCTGCGCGGGCAGAAACGCGGCAAACTGCTGCAATACGGCGAGCGTATCTGGGGCATTGCCGGCGGTTCGGAGGAGGAGCGCATCGACCGTACGATTGCGGCCAACGAGGCGTTCTTCCGTTCGCTGGGCCTCTCGACACGCCTTTCGGAGGAGGGTATCGGCGAAGAGACCATCGCCGAGATCGAACGCCGCTTCACGGCTGCGGGCGATCGGTTCGGCGAGGCGCAGAACGTCGACGGCGCCATGGCCCGCCGGATTCTGGAGGCCTGCCTGTGATTCCATTGCCGGCTGCCGAAAGAACGATCCCCGCAACCGAGGTTGCGGGGATTGTTTGTCATGGAACGCGGGTTTATTCGTCCACCCCGAATGTCGAAACGTTGAGACTGCCCAGCGCATCGACCGTGATGCCGTATTCTCCGGTCTCGACGCCTTTCAGGATGATGAGGTAGGAGCTGCTTCCGAACCGGCGCGAGGTGAAGGGCTGCCGTTCCAGCGTGTTGCGCTGCCGGTCGCCGAAGGTTCCGACCGACGCGTATTCGGCGATCCGCATCTTCTTCTTGACCTTGAACCGGAAGACGCTGATCACCGACATCGGGTCGATCAGGTTGTCCGGAACGCGGATGATAAAGGCGATGCCGTCGCTCTTCCGGAACCGGACGGGGGACTGCGCGCCTTTCAGCGTCATTTCGTCGATGTGGTCCTTTCCGATGCCGAACAGTTTCTGCCCGGTGGACGAACGGTGGCGGGGAGCCAGGCTCTCCTGGACGAGCTGCTCGGTTCTGTTGTCGGGCCGGATAGCCAGTGCCTGGCCGATGAATTCAGGTTCGGGGAATGTCAGGGTGCTGTCGGTCCGGGTTGCGGAGGGTTCCGGTGCGGCGGCCGCCTCCGGAGTCTGCGCCTGCGACCGGATGCAGGCACAGCAGGCAAGCAACAGAATGAGGGTTTTCTTCATGCGAATGGAACGTTGGAATGAATGAATTTGTGTATTTCAGTCGTAAAGATAATGCAAAAACTCCCGTTCCGGTCTTTGGCGGGTGAAAAAAGTCCCTCCCGAAGTGCTCCGGAACAAAAAACGCCCCGGTCTTGCGACCGCGGCGTTTCTCTTGTCGGAGCCGGGAATTTACTCGGCGAGCAGGATTTCGAGGATCTTGATGGCTGCCGTGGCGATCGGCGTACCGGGGCCGAAGATGGCGGCGGCGCCGTCGCGGTAGAGTTCATCGTAGTCCTGCGCGGGGATCACGCCGCCGACGATGACGATGATGTCCTCGCGGCCCAGCTTCTTCAGCTCGGCGATGATCTGCGGCACGAGCGTCAGGTGGCCGGCGGCCAGCGACGATACGCCGACTACGTGCACGTCGTTTTCGACGGCCTGCTTGGCGGCCTCCTCCGGAGTCTGGAACAGCGGACCCATGTCGACGTCGAAGCCGATGTCGGCATAACCCGTAGCGACCACCTTGGCGCCGCGGTCGTGTCCGTCCTGGCCGAGCTTGGCGATCATCACGCGCGGCTGACGGCCCTCTTTCTTGGCGAATTCGGCGCACAGCTCCTTGGCGCGCTCGAAGGATTTGTCGTTTTTCACTTCTGAAGAGTAAACACCTGAAATGGAACGGATAACAGCTTTGTAGCGGCCTACGACCACTTCGCAGGCATCGGAGATTTCGCCCAGCGAGGCGCGGACCTTGGCGGCCTCGACGGCCAGTTCGAGCAGGTTGCCCTGCTTGGTCTTCACGCACTCGGTGATGGCGGCCAGCGCCTTCTTCACGGCAGCTTCGTCGCGGTTGGCGCGCAGCTCCTTGAGTCGCTTGATCTGGCTCTCGCGCACGGCCGTGTTGTCCACGGCGAGAATGTCGATCGGGGCCTCCTTCTCCAGACGGTATTCGTTGATGCCGATGATCTTCTCCTCGCCGGAGTCGATGCGGGCCTGCTTGCGGGCCGACGCCTCCTCGATGCGCATCTTCGGAATGCCGGTCTCGATGGCCTTGGCCATACCGCCCAGCTTCTCGACCTCCTCGATGCGCTCCCAGGCTTTGTGGGCGATCTCGTTGGTCAGCGTCTCGATGTAGTAGGAACCTGCCCACGGGTCGACCTCGCGGCAGATGTTGGTCTCCTCCTGAATGTAGATCTGCGTGTTACGCGCAATACGCGCCGAGAAGTCGGTCGGCAGGGCGATCGCCTCGTCCAGGGCGTTGGTGTGCAGCGACTGGGTGTGTCCCAGCGCGGCGCCCATGGCCTCGATGGCCGTGCGGGCCACGTTGTTGAACGGGTCCTGCTCGGTGAGCGACCAGCCCGAGGTCTGCGAGTGGGTGCGCAGCGCCAGCGACTTGGGGTTCTTGGGGTTGAACTGTTTAACGATCTTGGCCCACAGCATACGCGCGGCGCGCATCTTGGCGATCTCCATGAAGTGGTTCATGCCGATGGCCCAAAAGAACGACAGGCGCGGTGCGAAGGCGTCGACCGACATGCCGGCGTTGATACCTGCGCGCAGGTACTCCAGACCGTCGGCCAGCGTGTAGGCCAGCTCGATGTCGTTCGTGGCGCCCGCCTCCTGCATGTGGTAACCCGAAATCGAGATCGAGTTGAACTTGGGCATGTTCTTCGAGGTGTACTCGAAGATGTCGGCGATGATCCGCATCGAGAACTCGGGCGGATATATATAGGTGTTGCGCACCATGAACTCCTTGAGGATGTCGTTCTGGATCGTACCGGCCAGCTGATCGAGCGTGCAGCCCTGCTCCAGGCCCGTCACGATGTAGAAGGCCAGGATCGGCAGCACGGCGCCGTTCATGGTCATCGACACCGACATCCGGTCGAGCGGAATGCCGTTGAAGAGCACCTTCATGTCCTCCACCGAGCAGATCGACACGCCGGCCTTGCCCACGTCGCCCACCACGCGCGGGTGATCGGCGTCGTAACCGCGGTGCGTTGCCAGGTCGAAGGCCACCGACAGACCTTTCTGTCCGGCGGCGAGGTTGCGGCGGTAGAATGCGTTGGACTCCTCGGCGGTCGAGAATCCGGCGTACTGACGGATGGTCCACGGACGCATCACGTACATCGTCGAGTAGGGGCCGCGCAGGAACGGGGCGATGCCTGCCGCGTAGTTCAGGTGCTCCATGCCTTCGAGGTCTTCGGCCGTATAGGCGCCCTTGACGGGGATGCGCTCGGCCGTCAGCCACGGCTCCACCTGTCCGCAGCCTTTCGAGGCGCAGCAGCTCTTCTGCCCGCCTGCTTCGTATGTCAGTTCTGAAAATTTAGCTCTCATGATCAGATGCCCATTTCTTTAAGATAAAACTTCAGAGTCTCCAGGACGTTCGACTTCACCGAGATGAAGTTCGTGATGCCCTGGGCCTCCAGTTCGGGTGCGCATGCGGGAGCGCCTGCGACTACGAGAATGGCTTTGCCGGCGAGCAGCTCCTTCACCTTCGGTGCGGCCTCTGCGTAATCGTCGTCCGAAGCGCAGACCACCACGATCTCGGCTTTCGATTCGAGTGCGGCCTTCACGCCCTCCTCGATCGACTTGAAGAAGGTGTTGTCCTGCACGCGGATTCCGGCGCAGGCGAAGAAGTTGCACGAGAACTGGGCGCGGGCGCGGGCCATCGCCAGGTTGCCGCAGGTGAGCATGAACGCCTTGGGCTGTTTGCCCGAGCGGTCCACGTGCAGGCGCATCGCCTCGAAGGCCATGGCGCCGCGGTAGGGCGTGAGGACGTTGCCTTCGGCAGCGGGACGGGTGACGGCTTCGGCGGTGATCTCCTTCGGGGCCACCTCCGTGAAGTTGGGGAACTGGTTGGCGCCGAGCAGCGTCTGGCGGCGCGTAGCGATGTTCTTGTCCTTGGCGGCGTCCGAAGCCTCCACGCGCCCCTTGTTGAAGCCGGCCTTGTAAGCTTCTGCATAGCCGCCCTTCCCCTCGATTTCGAGGAAGAGCTTCCAGGCCCCGGACGCCAGACACGTGCGGCGGGTTTCGACATAGTACGAACC
>OKWG01000379.1_pt1 | contig 16857 bp, 10 predicted proteins | sample 1607091 | NCBI WGS metagenome assembly OKWG01 (sample SAMN04414080, study PRJEB24778) | human gut metagenome | material: faecal | host: Homo sapiens
GAATAGAGCCACTATACATACAGACCTTTTCCCTTCTCCTCCCCTTATTGGATTCACACTTTGCTCTCACATCAACCATACCCTCTATCACAACACTTGGTTTATGATTAGGATTCAAATCAGCATCCATGTAATTAGTCAATGTCACAAATGCATCCATTTGACGTATAATATATTCTTGCAAACTAGATTTTATTTGAGAAAAAAATCCCATCGACAAATAACGAGGCATATCTGTTACAAAAACCGTAACCCTGATATTAAAAAATATTTTACATAAAAAACAAGAAAGCAATAAAGTAAAATTAAGCCCATCACATAGAATAGCCGAATTATCTTTCCCTAATTTATTTTTCCATAATTTTATAAACCGTATAATCCTTAACAATAAATGTAAATACCCTCCCCTTTGCTTTCTAAAAAAATAGTTATATCCTATTCCCTCCTCCAAGACACAATGTCGTTCCCCTCTTTTTGAATGCCAATAACGATATGCCAAATTGTTAGATAACACATTTACTTTTACACCATTAGCCTTTAAGCCCAATAACATCAACCGCATGAAATACTGGCCTTGTATTCCATAATATCGAGGCTGTGTTTTCAATATTTCAATCAATAATTTTTCATGAACCACAGATGCAACAAATAATATATTCATATCTGTCATCGCCAAATAAAAGATTCAAAAATAGTATGATATTCTATGAACGAATCTCTCCAAATTTCGGAATTGAAAAATGAGAAGAAGTCATAAATAGTGAAAAACATAATTATAAACAGTGTGCCTGCCCGTACGATTCTATTATTGATCGTACGAATCATCAGTGGATAAGTTGCGATCATTGACACTTGCAAATACATACCTATCCGAGCAATAAGTTGAGCGATAAAACCTAACGGAACGAAAAGAAAAGAAAGGGCGGTTATTTTGAAAATCAATCCGTCCTTTCGATCTTGTCTTTTTTCATAATACAATATCATGCTCATGATGATAATCTGATAAACAAAGCCTATTCCCGACTCTAATTTCGATTCTTCTTTCCCTTCTTCCAGATAATAGGTATATTTTCCCAAACCCGTTACAGAAAGAGTATTTTCAATTATAGATGTAACAATATTCTTGAACAACAGAATAGCAAAAAAGAGAACAACGCCAATAATCACCCCCTTCTTACCCATTCTCCAATTCACAAATCCAAGAAAAACTATCGGTAACAATATTTTGGCGCTACTGTGGAACAAAGAGGCAAATAAAATAAATAACGCTGCAATGATGACCTTCTTTTTATAAATATAAGGAATGGACAACAAAACTATGCACATAGCCAAAGTCTGACGCATCATAGACGATTGCGTAAGCATGAAATTAGGATTAAATACATAAATAAATACAGCGAACCAATACCATTCCTTCGGTATATATTTCTTGATAAACCAATAATAAACAGATATTTCAAATGCAGTAAGGACAATGACTAATGAAAAAAAGCCGAATGGTTTGAATATCCGATACAAGAATATCCAACCGACTTCCCATCGTTCGTTAGGATCTGAATAATTAAATTCATCGATCGAATTATATACTATAAATTTGTCTATGTATTGACGATAGTCGTTTCCCCATTCATAGCGTATCGCAAGGAAAACGAATAATATGGTCATCGCTGCGCCAAAGCCCCAGCTCAATCGTCTGTAACGCCCCAAATAGGCCAAACACACACATATTAAACCAATAACGATCGTCTCAATCATACCTTTTTCGAAACAAGCGCCTGTTCATATAATTCGACATATTTCTCATACTGGCAAAATTTATCATACCGGGTTTGCGCCACTTCCCGACACGCCTGCGAATAAAACGATTTACCCGTCTTACAAACCTGTCTTATCGCCTCGGCCAGTCGCTCCATATTTCCGGTTTCTACAACTAAGCCCGTATCAGAGTCTATCAATTCAGGCAACGCCGTATTGTCATAGACCACCGCCGGTGTACCACAAGCGAACCCTTCCACAATAGTAAGTCCGAAAGTCTCTTGGTACGACAAACTCGTCACCACATCTGCCGCCGAATAAATAAGAGCCAGTTCATCAAGATTCTCTGTTCGCTCTATCCCGATGATACCATCGGGTATATTGTTTTTCTGCTCAGAGGTTATCCCCACCAAAACGATCACGAACTGATCGGCCGGCAATAATTCCCTCAGTTTATAATAATCATATAATCCCTTTGATGCGCTCCAATGAGAACTCACACCCACTATCATGAAGCGGTTGCCACAACCATACTTTTGTTTAATGGCTTGTATATCGGTATGAGGATAGAATCGAGTACAGTCCACTCCGTTGGAAATAACCTGTACAGGTACAGAACCGACAACCGAACTTCTCACTACGCCCGACAGCCACTCCGAGACTGTAACAAAAGTCAGATTCGGAACAGAAGTTATATATGCTTCTTTCTTTCTTAACACCCACGGCATAGTACGGAACACCCCTTTTAATTCCCCGCCCGTATCGCTATTACCACATCTCGGACATCGATAGCAACCCGTTTTCCAATTTTCGCATTTATTGTACACGAAATGAGTACACCCCCCAGTCACGGCCCAACAGTCGTGAAGGGTCCAAATAACCGGAATACCCGCTTTTTTCAAAAAAGAGAAAAGAAGTGGCAAATTCAAAAAATTCTGATGAATATTATGCAAATGAATTATATCGGGAGCTATTTTCTTTATTTTTCTGATAAATAACTTCGTCTCAATCCAAGAACCGAATCCTTTCAAATTGAGAATACGGGAAAACAAATAGGTATGTATAATATACGATATAACGCTTTTATTAATTCTAATCTCCTCACATGAGCAAAGATTCGATTCGCTTGCGTATGCAAAATAGCACTGCCAACCATGTTTTACCGCAATCTCCCCTATCTCGGCCGCAATCCTGCCGGTTGACCACAAATTGGCATAAGTATTGACGATCAACAGTTTCTTACCCATTTTGAAACGCCTCTTTATTCAACATTTTCAACTGCCTGTTCATCACCATAGGTTGCCAGACACAGTAGGGCAATAAACCTACAATCGTAGCTGTGATTACAATCGTCCACGGAATCCACGAAGAAAATAAAACGATAGCTACGACTTTGAAGAGTACAGCCCATAAAAAACCATATAACTGGCATTTAAGCGTACCTAAACCATTAACGACACTCGTCAAAACCGATACCCAAATCATCACACACCCCAATAGAGCAAACAGCAATGCAGCGGACAGATTCACTTCGATAGCCTTTTCGCCTAACCAAAATTCCAATATCGGGTCAAGAAATGGAATGATAGCCAATTGAAACAATACAGCAATACCAGCGACAAAATACAGAAAACGGACCAACTTGATTATCCAATCGTAACGTTTTTCTACAAATGCTTTCGTCACAGCCGACCATACCGGAATCAGAGCCAAAGACACAAATGTACCGGCGATTGAAAATATCTTTATATATATCTGATATTCTACAACGAAAGACGGATCGAAAAAGTAGGATATAAAAAACTCGTTGGTTACAGTAATTATCATGTATAACAACTGCAAAACAAGGAACAAAATTCCCAACGACAAAACACCAGTGGCTTTATTCCACCGAAAGTACTTGAACGACGGCAAACATTCTTTCAGATCTTTTGCAAAAACAATTATCGTCGCTACCAGTAACGGTAAACACCCTGTAACAGCCTGTACCCAAGAAATCGTTACAAAATCTCGTTCGACATCTCCGGTCGGATCATATACCCACAGAAAAATCAATAATAAAACGGTAGAAAGCAGATTCAAGAAATTAGGTAGTGCCGATTTCTGCAAGGCATACAAAATAGAGATAATCAATTTCAGAAAGAAAAAACACAATACGCCACATAAAGCGATAACAACCCCTTTACGCAAACTCTCTGGCGATATGCTTTGTTCCGAAATATTGAAAACCGAATTCCAATCTATATATCGGCTTATTATAAATGCTAAAAACGAAATAAATACAGTGACACCTCCCATCAAAATGTAAGAAGATGATATATATTGCCGGGCACTTTCATAGTTTTTCAAACTCAAATCGGCCGTCAAATGATTCCGCAAGCCATTGCCTATTCCCAAATCAAAGACTTGTATCCATGATAAAACAGAACACATCGTGAACCAGCACCCTAATACGGTATTGTCATCGAAATAGTTCAGATAAAGAGGAAACAAGGCAAAAGAAACCAAAAAGCCGAACCCTCGAACAAGGAAAGAGCCCAGGACATTGTTAATTAGGTTTTTATTACCTATGTATTTCCCTTTTATATCACTAAACTCTATCACGGAGAAACAAACTCAATTGTTCTACAAACCTATTATCCAAAGACTGTACCACCGCCCGCGTGTCAAAAGGATTATCCAAATCCACATTCAATATGGCATTTGCTATATCGCTGGGTTCTTGTTTCTGATAATAATAAATATAACCCGAAATTCCATAAGCTCGCCGTACCGCTTCTATATCGGCAGAAACAACTTGCAAACCATTCGACATATAAGATAATATTTTCGACGGAAACGAGGTATTATTAAACGCCGCATCAGGATTCTGCGTGCTCAGGCCAATCTGACACGTCTGTAAAAAATCTATATATGCACTCCCTTTCAGTACCCCATCATAGGAGACTACCGCACCGCCTTTGCCCGACATCTCTTCACACAGCTCTTTAATCGCCTGTATCTCTCCCGGATTCCCGAATCCAAGTATATGAACTCTATATGTAGACGGCAAGGACGCCGCCACACCCGCAGCCGCCATAGCTCCGCCTTTATTGGGATCAAGTGTACCAGAATAGACGACATGCACCTTATTGTCTCCGTGCCGTTCGCTCATCACAGGTTCACACCGATAAGTCCCATAAATAACTAAATGAGGCTTCTTTTGCCTGTTTACTTTATCATTCAGAAGATCGGTCGAAAACACAAACTTATCCGCAACGTCTATCATCTTGCATTCCCAACGTTCCATATACGGAGGTACAGGAGAAACATCTTGATAAATCTCTTCTACTTCGAGAATTAGTTTGAATTTCTTTATTTTTTTTGCCAGCAAAATCACATTGTAATAATACAAAGAATGGTATACCCATATAGACTCTCCTTTTTTAACACAAAAAAGAAGATAACTCAATAATTGCAATACCCCCCAAATAAGTCGCAACAAGACTAATATTTTAGATCGACAACGAAACGAAGAGAAAAATCTCGTTTTCACATGAGGCTGTCTCTCTTCAACCCGAGACTTATACCATCGAAACGTCCCGCTTTCTATACATGCCGATGCCGAAACTACCTCTACGTCATATCCGATTCTTACAAGAGATTCAATGATATAATCCATTTTATTAGCCGCAGCAACGCTATAATTTCGCGCTATCCCAGAATCGGCAAAATCATAAAATGAAATATATTTAATCACCGGTCGCATATCTTTTCCAAATACCCCCCCGGTATAAAAACCGTAGCGATTGAAAATAAATTTTCGAGACGAACCACCACTCGACGATGACCTGCAATGCGGATTAACTCCCCTTCGATTCCGGCAAAAGTCCCTGCTACCACACGCACCCGATCTCCTCGTTTCAAATCATGGGGAAACAATTCTATCTCATTTTCATGACGGTCTACCAAATAGATAAAATCCTCCATTTGCTTATCGGGTACACGTAAAAGCGAACGAGTGGAAAAATCCCGCAAATATCTCATAGGATACCCATATTCGTTAATCAACTCAATACAACTTTTTTTATTTCCTCGAACAAATATCAACCCGTTCACAAAAGGCTCTTCTACTTTTTTTCGCTTCCCGTTAATCTCCTTTATGACTTGATGGAAAGGTACAAAATGCTCTATACCCATACGAGTAAGAAGGTCTTTAATCTTACGTTCCTGCCGATACGTTTTCGCTACATACCACCCGATACTGTCGTTTTCCACCATTGCTATTTTAGTTTAGGCAAAGCCTAAGCTTCCAGACAACAATACGTTATCCTCGATAAAATCAGCCTCTCCCTCGAACTTTTGCACTTCTTCCTCTTAAACAGAGTTATAAAATACAAATTCTATTGTACAAATATATGTAAAATGCATGGATTATTTAGAATTATTTATTTAGTTATTATTACTAATAATATTATATATTCATAATATTCTATCTATCTAACTAAATATTAGAAAATTAAATCCCGATACCTCCTTATAGGAGATATCGGGACCATCATCATCTTCACTAAAACAGATAAAAAATAAGAACGTTTTTTAGGGTTAGCCTATAAAATATCTTTCCCAAAAGTTATCTGATAGAAAAAATCTTTTGAACGTCTTCTTTTTTAGGATCCTGCGAAGGTACACTATCGGTTTTAGCCGGTTCTTCATTCATATAAACCGATGAAGTCTTGGGTTCTTCTTTCTTGGGTTCCTGAGACGGCACACTGTCTGTCTTAGCAGGTTCTTCGCTCATACAAACCCACGATGCCTCTGATTTAGGCTCCTCTTTCTTAGGTTCTTCGGTTGGGACACTATCTTTCTTTACAGGCTCTACATTGGAATCCTGTGCATACAAACCAAGAGTAGATACTCCCATCATAAACACAGCTACTGATAACATTAACTTTTTCATAATTCTAACTTTTTTAATTATACACTCTATATTCCATTCTTCGACTATAAAACAACAATCGTTGTGCCAACACTTCCAAAGAATACATAAACAACTGATTATAAATAAATTAAACAAATAGCACACAAAAATCTTATGTGGAAATTTGTAGAATAAAAAGAAAAGGGTGTGGAAAAATTCCACACCCTTTTATCCTCAAATATAGCGAAAGGTGAGTGCAAAGGCAATCGAAAATAAGATTTCCGACTTGACTATGCCGAGCCGTATCCTATATTCTATAAATATATAAGTTACTCGATTTGATACAATTTCAACTTGTTATACAATGTTTTTCTATCTATGCCTAACATTGCAGCCGCTTTACTTTTATTACCCGAACATTTCTGTAATGCCGATACAATCTTAGTCCGCTCACTATCCGGATCGTGTAAAATATTTATCGGCTTGTCTATATTCATGTCTATGCCCAAATGTTCCACACGTATGGGATTCCCCTGAGCAAGTAAAGCCGCCCTCATAACAGTATTACGCATTTCTCTTAAATTTCCCGGCCAAGTATATTGAGAAATCCGTTCCATCGCTTCCGGCAAAAATCCGGGAACAGGCTTTTCGAGTTCTCGATTGGCTTGATCCAAAAAGAAATTAGCAAACAACGGTATATCCTCACCTCGTTCGCACAAATGCGGCATATAGATCGTAAATTCATTGATTCGATGATACAAATCTTCCCTAAATGCACCTGATTTTATAGCCGCCTTCAAGTCTTCATTTGTCGCAGCAATCAACCTCACATCGACTTTTACTTCCGTTGTAGTCCCGATGAGCTTCACTCTGCGTTCTTGCAACACACGTAGCAACTGTACCTGAACATCGTAACTCAGATTTCCTATTTCATCAAGAAAGATCGTTCCACCATCTGCTTCTATAAAAGCACCGACTTTATCCTCAATCGCTCCCGTAAACGAACCTTTCTTATGCCCGAAAAATTCAGAAGCAGCCAATTCTTTCGGAATGGCTCCACAATCGATGGCGACAAACGGTTTCTCCGAACGTTTACTTAATTGATGTATCCGTTTAGCCACATATTCCTTTCCTGTCCCACTGGCCCCATTGATCAGCACAGACATAGAGGTCGGAGCCACTAACTTCACATAAGTATACAATTGACGGGCAGCTTCACTCTGCCCCTCTAAATAATTTGTTTCCTCCGGTACAGATTCAGACACAGGAATCTGTTTCCCAGTCCTGACACCCGCATTAAAAACCTCGTTTATCTTTTGCAATAAATCTTCCGGATTCACCGGCTTAGATATATAATCTCTCGCACCGAGTTTCATCGCCTGAACAGCCGACGGGATAGCCGCGTAGCTCGTCATTACGATCAAAGGAACATTTACATTCCGATTGCTCACCCATTCCAACAAATCGATGCCGTCTCCATCAGGCAAACGTAAGTCGCAAAGCACCAAATCGACCGAACTTTCAATAAGAGTTTTTTTCGCTGCTGCAATTCCCGAAACAGATGCTACCGAAAATTTTTTCTTGGAAAGCCACGTCTGCAACATAACAGCAAATGTCGTATCGTCTTCTACAATGAGAATATGCTTCATAATTATTCCTCCTTTGCCAATACCAATTTAAGGCCTGTACGTATTTTCTCAGCACAGACCAACAACTTATCAAGATTTCGAGACAGCTCATCGGTCCACTTATGCGCACCTTCCTCTTCCAATCGAGACAACACCGGCAACATATCCGAAATTTTCAACATGGCGAAAATCGGTTGCCACTTATGAGCAATACGTGATACCACAATCCCATCGCGACGAGCCGCGGCCCCTTTCAACTCCTCTATCTGGCTATTTATCTCCTGAAAGAATGTCTCCAATATTTTCCGGCGAGCCTTCGCATCATCTTCGGCAAAAGCCGTAAGAGCCGCAAAATCATACGGAGCCTCTCCTCTTTCTCCCTCATCTTCTATCTCACGGGGAGTTGCCTCTTCATTCCAAATCCCCGATAAACAAAAAGATAATTGCGCCAACGAAAAAGGCTTGTGTAAAATTCCCGAAAAACCTTCCGAAAGGAATTGGTCTGCATCGCTCCTCGCCGTAACCATTACAACCGGAAGCTTTCTCGCCAGAGCGATATGAGACTCCCTCAAAAATTTCAAAAAACTCACTCCGTCCATTTCCGGCATCTGCATATCGGTAAACAAAGCATCGAAATGCTCATGTTCCAGATAACCCAAAATCTCCTCGGCCTTCATGCAGGCAACCGATTCTATACCCAATTGTTTCAACTGATTCTCAAAAAGTGTCAATTGTAATTTATCGTCATCGAGCAATAGGCAACGTTTCCCCGAAAAAGCCTTCGTATCACCGGTTTTCTCCGAGACTTCTTCCAATGGAATTTCCACGGTAAACGTACTGCCAACACCCTCCACACTGCGGACATCTATACGCCCGCCCATCAAATCGACGAGCTGTCGAGTAATAGCCAACCCCAATCCGAACCCCTCGACTCCCTGTGCCGAAGAAAGCCGTGTAAAAGCCTGAAATATATGTTCCAAATCATCTCGGGCTATTCCCCGTCCCGTATCGCTAACCGAAAAAACAAGATATCGGACACGCACAAACACATGAATCGTCACCGTACCCCGGGCTGTAAACTTCAAAGCATTGGACAACAAATTATCGACAATTTGCTTAATCCTTAACGGATCGCCCGAAAAATTGGCATCGGCCGATTTCTCAACTTTCAATATCAGATTCAGTTGTTTCTTATCCGCCACAGGTTGCATAGCAGATACTATTTTATCGAATAATACTTTGGGGCTGAAAGCAATACGATTTATATCCAATTTATGAGATTCCAAACGGTGAAAATCGAGCAAATCGCTTACCAGCGAAAGCAAATGATCCGACGATGCCTTCATGTTTTGCAAATAGAACTTTTGCCGTTCGGTATTATCCAGCCTCATCATCAACTCCACATATCCGATAATAGAACCGAGCGGAGCCTTAAAATCATGCGTTATCGTCAACATCAACTTTTCCCGGGCCTCCAATAAATCTTCGGCTCGTCTCCGAGCTTCTTCCAATGCCCTACGGAAACGATCGTCCCTTAACCAACCTTTCCAAACCAATACCCCAAAAATAACCGCCAATAAAATAGCACCGGAAGCCACAGCGACCAAAGCTCTCATAGACTCCTGACGAATCTGTTCATTTCGTTCTTGTATCTTCTCCGATACAAAAAGTTGCTCTCGTTCAAAGCTATTCATCAGACGATTGATCTGACCGTTCAACCGTTGATTATCGTTTCTCAATCGCCACCGCTCCCGTTCGAGAGCCTGTTGAGACAACTCCCGGATCTCGTTATAACCGCTTTCCATCGCTTTCAAATCGGCAGCCAACGAATCGCTCAACGCTCCTATACGTTTCGATTCTATCCGAATGCTATCTAACCGAGTAGGTGCTTTCCCCGAAATAGCATCGGCTATTCGTCCGAACACATTTTTACGGCGGCGTTTCTCTATCAGCGAATCGCTCTGTCGAACCAATCTTTGCTGACGATTCTGAATAAGGATCAACGAATCTTGCTGTTTCATCATATCCTCTATTTTCCGGTTTTGCTCCTCGGCCACATCGATCGTGGTTCCCATCAATCGCCGTATAACCGCATTTTTCCGATTCAGCAGACCGATAATACTATCGATTCGGGACAGCTGGACAGAGTCCGATGTAATACGACGTAACGAATCCACACATGTTACGGCATCATTCGTCACTCTCCTATATACCGGATAATCCGAAAACTGTCCCCAAACGAGCGATTGTCCCACCGTCTCCGCTCTATACAGAGCCGATAAAGCGGAAGACATCTCCTGACGTTTCAGCCTCATATCTGCCTCGACCGCTTTTATCGATACCAACAAATTTATCTCATGATACACAAACCACGAAGATGACAACAAAACGGCAATAAGCAACAGATATCCCCAAAGAGCTTTATTACGGGTCGATTTTCTGGAATAAGATGCCATAATTCATTATTTGGTGGTGAAGATAAAACATTTTCACAAAACCTATTCACACTCGTCCTTCAATTTTTTATGCAATTACGAGACTTACTCCTATTCTTCACGCTAATAATATAGCGAAAAAAATACTCCGTGTACATGCTATCATATTTATCCGGTTCATGCTCCATTATATACGTACTTCCACTCCAATCGGAGTTCATGCACATCGCAATAATCTCCCGTGCGGGGAAACTGTCGACAACCTCTAATACCTCTTTTAGAAACATTAACTCAGCAGTTACCAATTCACCCGTACGAAGAGAAAACATGAGCCACACACGTACGGATCCTCTCCCCAAAGGATAATCCTGCGGATACTCCTCCCTAATCCGCTTCCTCAGCGCAAGAACACGAAGCTCTATCACCCTGTCCCGATAATGAAACCAGTCAGGCGCAACAGCTTTCTGCTCCGGAAATACCCGTAGATAGTTCAAAGGCCGAATCATAACATACGTTTCGTAATATTCGTACAGGAGCAAACTGTCCGCCGATACGTAACTGTTCAAGCACTCGTCTTTGCTCCCGGCTGTCATGGAGAAAAAAATTCCCACCGCACAGACAACGACCGAAAATATTCTTCTCATTTCCATATTGAAATTTTTATTATCACTACTAAGACCTATTCGAACAATCTATTAGTCAAATATAGGAATTATTTTCTTAAATTTAAAAATATTCTTTCTTATTCTTCCAATGATTAAACCGCCGACAAATAGATTTTTGGCAGGATCATAAAAAGTCCGTTAAAAACAGAAAGAGAATACCCTGCATAGCAAGATATTCTCTTTCCTAAATAAACAATAAGACTTTATTAAAGTCGAATCAACTTTAAACAATCGATATGGCAATCATTAGCGTCTTCCCGTCCATGCGACATATTAAAGTCATATCCTTTCTTCTCAGGATCGATAGAAAGCGACACCGTATGTTCTCCGGCATTCAACCCTCGAAGAACAATATAATTGGAATCCAACCATTGTTTCCAATCGCCTGTTGCTTCCAAAATGAATGTACCGGCGTCGTTTCCGTCCACTGCCACCGAACGTATGGCGCACCATGTACCATGCGGCCCGTGTCCGTTAGCACCCCGAAGGGCTATGGCATAATCGCCGGCCTCGGGGACTTGTACCTGAAACTTCACATTAGCCGGACGTGCAAACAAATCGATAACAAAGCCACTCCCCGAAAATCCTTTGTGAAGATTAGAAACCGTTCCTGAATGAGAGCTCTGCTCCGCTTCACAAACCGATTGCCAAGTAGAATAAACAACCGCATTGGACATATCCGATGCAAATCCTTTTTCATCGACAGCATAAACCGAATAAAATCCATCGGGAGCCCCAATTAAATCGTAAGGAGAGGTTACCAGTTTATCCTCCTCAGAAAAATTGGAATGAAGGTAGTACTTCATATTTTCCTCTTCCTTCCAACTTAGAGTCGAACCGTTCAATACCAAAACAGGTTCTACCGGCGACCAACATTTCCCGGGTCCAGCCTTCACCAAATTTATTTTGCCTTTCGGTTCATCGATCATCATTTCTATCTCGATCGAATATTCCCCCTTACTATCGGCCGGAAGGACAAAAGGCAATGCTTGTTTCTCGCCATTGACTTTCAACGATTTCACCCGATTTCCCTTTCCAGATACCTTTATATCTATCGTCGCATCGCGATAGCGGAAATCCGACAAAGAAAGCCAGCCGTTCACCATATCGGGTACAACAGGATTAAATGCGATTCCTCGTTCCGTCAAATTCATGCCGAACAAAACTCTATACACCAAACTGATATAGGAAGAAACTGACCACAGTTGCCTATCCGAGTTCAAAGCTGTACCCCGATCATATCCGGTGTCGTAAGTCATATTCTCCTTATGTGTCAGGAAAAGAGCCGAAGCTCTCGTTAAAGAAGCCGCCATGTGTTCCACTGCCGATATATTGCCCACCTGACGAGCCGCATACATATACGGTGTTTGCCAAACCGGCCAAACACTTTTATTGTGGTATGCAAAATCGTCGGGAATAGAAGGATAAAGAACAGCAGCCCCGTATGGATATAGCGGGAAATTACCGACCATACGGCGAATTTGCTCATCGGTGCTCGCTCCCAAAACAGCACACAGTCCGTTCGACATGACACCGACCCGTTCCGAAGCCTTATACCCCGAAATTTCGGGATACAAGTAACACTCGTATAAACCTTTGTCTTCGTTCCAGAAATGTTTGTTTATCGAATCCTTCAACACATTCCTGAAACTTTCCCAATATGTTTTCTCACTTTCTGGTTTACCGAGTATGCCGGCCGTCTTCGACAAAAACTCATACATGAACATGTGCAGCGCATTTGTTCCACAGGAAAACGAACTGCCTATCGTCACATTGGTAAACCAATTCGGATAAGTATGGGTACGCCAGTCCATCGAACAAGTCTCCCCTTTGAACAGCCCTATGCGTTTATCGAATGCTACATGAATGTCCTTTCGAGCCGTATAGCTCAAACCTTCATAAGCACCTTCGAGCCACGAACTATCTCCTGTGTACAGATAGTACTCCCAAGCAGCGAGTGCCCACACCACACGGTCGGTCGATATAGGCCATGAACCTCCGCTACCTGTGTCCTGCAAGGCCTCGCGAGGATTACGAAGAGTCTGCTTATCGAGAGTTTTCCGAGACACTTCCGGCATAATCCATGCATAGCTGAACATATACTGTACACGGCATCACGAGTCCATGTATCGGGCCAAAGAGCGCCGGCCCTAAATGTGCTGTCGCTGCGCACATCCATCAACATCTCTTCCAATGCCATATTGTACAGAGCCTCTATCAACAAATTGTTTTCAGTGGAAAATTTCGGAAAAGACGAAATATCCTGAGATAATTTCCATACTTTCTCTCCGTGATAATCGGAGTGTATCTCGGTTGGAGAAATAGCCTTAGCCGTTCGTATTCCCAAAAAAGAAGCATCCGTAACTCCATCGGGAGTAAAAGAATAAGGCAAAGGCGTACCCTCTTCTCTCACCCAAGTCCAATGGGCAGAAAAATCGGTATTTCTGTTTGCGTTATCCTGCATGCAAAGTGTACCATCTTTTTCCACCAAATGCAAATTCGACTCGGCCGAACGATTCGAAATTGTGTACCAGCCGCTATTAGTTTGAGTAACAAAATCGAAATTCCCGTAGTACCATTCGGCAGATTCGGTAACCGGTTGATCGACCACAGAACAAACGACCTGCCCATTATCGAGAGACAAATATCTACCACTCTTCTTATTTACGATACAAACATGATCGCCCTCAGCAGCCGCTATTTTCCACAAAGACTTATCGCCTTGCTTTTCACGGCTGAATTTACATTCGCCGTCGTCTTCATACAAATATTCTCCCGTCGCCCTATTTTGAAGTGCCCAAAAAGAATACACCTTCTCATCTTTTTGGTTACACGAAGAAAAGATACTCCCGGCAATAAGAAACAGAAATATATATTTCAAATAGATTTTCATACAGACTCAATTCACTTATTGAACGATTAATTTAGACGAAGAAACGGCACCTTCACTTTCGCAACAAACAAAATATGTTCCCTGAGCCCAACCATCAACCGAAACGACAACCGTCGACATGCTACCGTCGGTATCGATTTCCTTAACAAGTTGTCCCATCATACCGTATATTTTCACTTTCGTCACATCGTTACCTTTCACGGTAAAAGAATCCCCAGCCCGTACTAAGGTAGGATATACACTGACATTTGCCACGGCATGCTCCGATTCGATGCCGGTCGTTCCTTTACTCTTTACAGCACATACACAAGTAGGATTTATACCCGAAGGCATAAGTACAACCTTATCGAAAGTACCTCGACCATTATCGCTGCTATATCCGTTATTTGCAGTTTTCGTCGCACTATGGAGATTAAAACTAACTTCCTCGTCATCGACAGAACACAACCCCATATCGGCATACCCGTCACCGTCCACGTCGCACAACACAGGTATATCGTACGATGTACCGAAAGTCACCTGCACATCTTTTGAGACAAAATCGGGAGTCTTATATTCCGTATCTGACGGAGTAAAAGAGCATAACCAAGAACCCTTATCATAGCACACTATATCGTCCTGCCCGTCTCCATTCATATCTCCGGCAACCAATAAGTCTTTATCGCTAATTCCGAACTGTTGGTTTACATCAGGAGCCATCGCTTGGAACGTAATCAGCCACCAAAGGCCAAACTCATTATCGCGACGGATACCCACATCGCCGATACCGTCACCATTAAAATCTCCGGCCAATTTTTTATCTCCTTCCGACATGCCATATATGACTGTTTGAGGGTCTACGAAGTTATTATTCCCATCATTATAATAAAAAATCCAATTAATGAGATTATCGTTTAAATCGAGCTCACAAAGGTCGAAATACCCATCGCCATTCGCATCGAACACAAATACTTGCGAAATAGCTTTATCAGTCGTTTGTGTCGGTAACGAAAAATCTACCGTTCCATCTAAATCAAAATCGAATTTGTAACCGTCGGCTTGCGACCAATATACCAATCCGTCCTGACTCCATGCACTCATGGATAAGCATAAAGCTGTTAATAAAAAGACAATTTTTCTCATGGTAATCACTTTTATTGTTATACATTATTTTAATTTGCGATGCAACGGATCTGCAGCACCGTCACATCAGTTTCTTTATCTATGACCTGTATAAAATATGCACCCGGCATCGAAAGTATCGTCTCGGATAATAATCGATAACTATCTACAATGCAGTCTTCCATACCAATTACCCGCCCCGACAAATCGGTAATTTGTAGACGGAACTCTTTCCCCCGATAAAAATCGGAACCCTCAATGCATATTCTACCGTTTTCAGTCCAACACTTTATTTTGTCGTTTTTTTTTTGATTATCGATTCCACTGTTATAATCGGGCGACATAAAAATCAAGTTATCATAGTCTGCACTATTTCTATCTACCGGTCCGTAATGCACATCGGTTACGATCGCATTTGCCCATTCCACACCCCACAGACCAATCACATCGCTCAAAATATCCCGCTTATATTCTACCCATACTCCGTTCTGCGGTTTCACAGGAGTCAATGTGATATAAGCGATATTAGGCTGACTATAACCTACGCGATAATACAAGTCCCTCGATTCCCACACAGACGATGTTTCAGACGGTTTCAATAGTCGGAATCCGAACCATGAGGCAGTCGTATTATTCGAACGAACAGCAAGTTTGAACCGGTTGAATTTTTCGATAGGAATCCGAATTGCTCCGTTGTCCGTCGTATTGAACCGAATATCGCCGGCAGTCACGCGAATAGCGGATTCTCCCTGATAAGCATCCGTGATTTCATACCACTCGGCCACATTCCCGCCGAACTCGCTGGCTACTACATAAGGTTTCCCCTCTTGCATGACAGGGATATAGGTAGCCTCATCTTTATTTAAAGTCTCACCTTTCGCATCATAACCGAATGTAAACAATTCTGGCATACTTCCTACCCCGCTCGGTTCCGAAGGGAGCTCTTGCGATTTTGTCGAAGTCAGTACCAACGAAGCAAATACCGACACCGATGGAAGAGAAACCTCCACTTTATTGCCGTTCAAGGAATAGGGAACTTCGTTTCTTCCGTCGATAGTAATGCAATACAGTTTATATGCGACAAAACCATCGGGTAAAGTAAATGAAACCGAAACCTGTGTAGAAGAAGGAACTGTATTAACTTCGTCCCAACGTAAATCTAGGCTGTTGCCATAGTTCACAAGATCCACGACAAAAGCATCTATCTCACGTGTCCTTTTATCATAACGCTTTTTCAACGTCCCGAACACTCCGCTATTACTCCCCGAAACCGTAAAGTCTCCCCGGACATAATCGGTAATAAGATAAGCCGGATTCGAATAATAGAAATAAGCACCATAAGCAGCAACAAATTTATTCCACTGGGCGATACGTTCGAGTACGCTTGCCGGATAATTTACGGCATGAAACGGTACAGGATCGGTAAATCCGGCAACTCCGTCGACCACCTGCGCAGACGGGTATCCTCCTGCCGAAAGAC
>OKWG01000382.1_pt1 | contig 16767 bp, 9 predicted proteins | sample 1607091 | NCBI WGS metagenome assembly OKWG01 (sample SAMN04414080, study PRJEB24778) | human gut metagenome | material: faecal | host: Homo sapiens
GCCAAATAGATGTCGTTTACCAGTTTGCGTAACCACGGTGTGTACGATAGAGATACACCTGCTTGGCTGTAAGCGAAAGCATATTTGGAAGGGTTCCAGAATTGAGAGTTTGCATCGGGGTCGGTGGCGACACCTAAGTCACCCATCGATGCTCCACGAGAATCGGGAGTTATGCTTAGCGAAGTGACTCCTGTATTGATAGGGTTGAATTCATTCTTGGTCGAATTTCCGTTGGCTGCAAAGGCATATACCGGCAAGAATAGCGATACAAGAATAATTGTTATAATATAAAAAGACAGTCTTTTCATCTTTGCTGACATTACGAATTACATGTATATAATAAACAGAGAATCGTGGGGATTATTGCGTGATAACCACGATTTTTTTAGTGGGTGTAACGATTGTCCCGGCAGATGTTTCGAAATAACCCTTGCAATAGTATTGACCGGCCGATACTCTCTTTCCGTTGTTGTCTTGGAGATTCCAAGTCAAGGGGAACGGGTTATTCTCGGTCGTTTCATACGACCAGATTTCTTTGCCTAAGGTGTTAGTAACAGAGATTCGGGTATGTTTCGATTCTGTGACATCGTTACCGTTTTGGTCTTGACACGAGATTGTCGCTCTTTCGGTCGCCGGTTCTTCTTCAAGGGAGATAGTATATGTTTCGTTGTTCTCTTTGACTTCGAAAGCTATGGTTACTTCCGATGAATTTCCTAAGGTGTCGAATACTTTGAATGTAAGTGTGTGCAATCCGTTACTCAGTCGAGGGAGGGGATATATGAATTCTCCTTCGGGAATCTCGCTTTCTGCGATAGGCTTGTAATAGCGAGCGACGTTTTCTTCGATACATGCGCCATCGAGCGATAAGATCATTTGTTTGCCTAAGCTGTTTCCGCTCCATATACCGGAAGGGTCCGAGAATTTACAAACGAACGTGGCCGGATTGTTTACTAATATTCCTTCGGTGAAGGAATCGTCGTTAATTCCGGCGAACTCGATGTCGGGGCCTTGTATATCTTCTGTTATCGGTTCGACAGCCGTGCTGACGATTAATTTATCGGTATATCCGTTGGCTTCTCTGCCCGATTCGTCATAGGCGTACAAATTTAGCAGCCCGGATTTTCCGGAATGTGAATTGTCAATCGGGAGTGCGACGGTGATTCGGAATGTCCCGTTTTGTATCGTGCCTTTACCGGTAGTCAATAAATCGGGGCGATGCGTATAAGTCCATGTTTTTTCGTCTTGATGTGCCAATGTGGTGAACTGTTTTTCTTTGTCATATAGGTTATAGTATATATAACCGTTGAAATCGGAAAGTAGCTCATTTTGGTGAGATCGTATTTCACCCTCCACCGTATAATTTTTGCCCGGAATCATTTCGATATTTTTTTCGCCGCTATTTCCGTTTATACGGGTAACTTGTATGGAATGTTCGGGGTAAGCAAGTTTTAAAGCCGGGTCTCCGATAAGAACGTAGTTGAGTTTGTTCTTGTCGATTTCGGTGTTGAAATCTCGTTTAGCCAGTTTTAAAACATCTCCTATTCGTAAAGGAGAACCATTGGAATCCCGATCAAAGAGTCGCTTCATTAATCGTCGATTGATTTTATCGTTGCCATCGGTATAAACCACACGGGTAGTCGTTATTAAGGCTATGGCTCCGGCAGAGGGGTTGAGGAATACGTTCTCTCCGGCTGAAACGTCTTCTGCGTCGAATTGGCAGTAGTCGCATGTGATGGTGATAAATAGGGGTAACCGCGTATTGGTAAGATGGTCCATTTCATATCGGGAAAATAATCCTTCTCCGGTAAATCCTACTTCGGGGTCATTGTGTCCTATATAATTGAAGACGAGCATACCTTCATTGAATTGTTTCATCAACTCCCGATTGGCTTCGGGGTATTTTATTGTTTGGGGATCCATATAATAGGAGTCGATGTATATTTTATTCACTCTGAATCCCAATCTCGGTTGAGAAGTATTTTTGAGTAAAAGGGTGTCACTTCCTTTATCGGCTTGTTCGGCGTGTATCGCTCCGTCTCCATCGTCGGCAGCTATGCAGATATTGTTTTTCCATGAGGAAAAGTCTTTGTCGTGTACATATCGATATAGTTTATCTACTACCAATCGTGCGTTTTTAATCGAGGAAATGGGAAAACGACCGATTCCTAAACATACTTTATCGACCTTTATTTCTTCGCCCGAATTGTCTTCCAAGAAACCGAAATAATCTTCTATAACGAATGATTCTCGTTCGTCGATACTTGTTTTCGATTGGTAGGTAAGTAACATGTTGCATTCGGGTGAATGTAACTTTTCCATAGATTTGCGGTTGTTGTAAGAACCGTCTCCGAAAAGAAGCAGATAACGCGGACGAACGTTTTCATTACCTTCGGCTCTGTCGTAAAACATTTTCATTAATCTTCGATAGGCCGAGGCATCGGGTGTTCCCGATGAAAATTCGTTGAAAATTTTTTCTTGTTCAATAACTGCGACGGTTAGTCCTTCTTCTCTGTGCAGCTGAGCTACGCGTTCGGCTTCTGTCTGTAATGCTGCTGGGGTGATGATCGTTAGTTCGGGGATATTCAATGCGTGTAAGTTTTGGTTTTCGATTTGCCGTACGAAGGACGGAGAAGGAAAATTTTGTTCCGGGTCGAACGCAATGAACTCTCTGAGTTGAGCATCTTCTGGTGTAAATGAGGTTGTGTTGTTATCGAATGAGGTTGTAATGTTTTTCGGTCTATGGGGCGTAGTGACGTCCCAAACCAATGTTGTGGCTGTACTGTTTTCTATTTGGTAATAATTGTCGGTTTGCCGGTTGATAAAACGAAAGCAGACTTGCCCGTTGTATAATTGTAACTTACGTTTATAATTGAGTCTGATGTAATCGAGATATGCCGATAGGGTTGTTCCAGTACTGGCGTAGCGAAGGCTTATCGTTGATTCTTCCTCGGCTCGGTTCACTGTTTTAAGTGGGGAAGCTACTCGAAGAAATTCATGGCTATCGTAATATTTTGTGATTTTGTTCGAGGTATTGGTCGGTAATTCGGTCCCATTGTAAGAAATGTGTATATACCCTTCGCTTCCACTGATTTTTGCTCCGAAAGATACTCTTATTTTTATCGGAGAGGGTTGTGCTCCCGATAGGTGAAACGTGAAGTCTTGATTCGAATTCGATAGAAAATCTTCACCGAAGAAATTTTGTCCCGTTTTGCCTACCGATATTAATTCTTTTTCGTGTAGGGCATAGTCGTCGAATACGGTAATCGGGGTATCGATCTCGGTCGGTAAGGAAGATGATATGGTAGGAAAGTCGGTAGATTCGATGTTTCTATCTGTCAGGAAATAGCAGGCATATGTAGAATAGGGGTGAAGCCGATGTACAAATTCTTGACTGGCAGAATCGAAAGACCATTTGGTAGTGCCTTGCGAATAAAAATATAGTTTGTTGTTATGTCGCCAAAGTGGAATTTGCGGTAGGTCGTCTATGTAGTTATCGCTGTTTGCAAATAGTTCATCGATGACGGTTCCTCCATATCCGAACAGTTTTATTTTTGAAGGGTCTGTAAAACCCCAAGCCCTCAAAGAGTCTTCTGTTATTTGGTAAATTCCTGCATCGGTTGTCGATATTTTTACCCAATTGCCTTCCGCTAATATGGAGTTTTCCGCATAGTCTTGTCGATCTCTTCCGTATGTAGGTTGGAGTAAAATATAAAAACAAGCTATAATGGATAATATTCTTTGTTTTTGTGTTCGCTTAATCGTATGAGGCATTGGTATAAACTAATGGCTATTTAACAAAAAAATCAAGAACTTTTGTTTCTTCCAAATACCCTTCGAGATGGTCTCCTATTTTTACGGGTCCTACTCCTGCCGGTGTTCCGGTAAAGATGAGGTCTCCTATTTTCAAGGTATAGAATTGGCTGATATAAGCGATGAGTTCATCGATGTGGAAAATCATATCTTGACTATTGCCTTGTTGTACTTTTACTCCGTTTATAAACAAAGAGAAATTTATATTGTCGGCTTTGGGTGTTTGTTCGGGTAATGGAATGAATTTTCCGATGGGAGCCGAGTTGTCGAATCCTTTTGCAATGTCCCACGGATTTCCGTTCGCCCTTGCTTCGGCTTGCTTGTCCCTGGCCGTGAGGTCGATGCCTACCGTTACAGAGTCGTAGTATCGATGTGCAAATTTACCGGCTATGTTTTTCCCTAATCGGGAAATGTGGAAAACCAATTCGGTTTCGTATTCGATACGGTCGGAGAATTGAGGTAAAAAAAATGGCTTCCCGTCTTTTAGTAAAGCCGTTTCGGGTTTAAAAAAAATGATGGGATTTTGAGGAGTTTCTTTTTGGTTCATCTCTGCATTGTGTCCTCTATAATTCCAACCGACGGCAATTATTTTCATGAGATTTACTTGATATTATTTAACCGATTGAACATAACGGCTAAATGAGCATAAATAGATGTGTTTTGAATAACTATATGTTTGGGAACTCGAATCCGGTAAGGGGTAAAGTTCCAAATCGCTTTGATACCTCCGGCTATCATCTCTTCTGTCGCACTTTGAGCTTTGTCTATCGGGACGGTCAATATTCCTATTTGGACACCCAACTCTTTTTGCTTTTGAGTGAATTGAGACAGGGGATATACCGGAATATGATTAATGAAGGTTCCTGCCAACTCGGGTTTGACATCGAACCCGGCAACGACTTCGAGACCGTATTGCGACAATCCCGAATCTTGCATGAGCGCGGCCCCCAAACTTCCAACTCCGAAAATGAATGCTTTGTGCATAGACGTGAATCCGAGAAATTCTTCCAGTACTGCGACTAACGAATTTATTTCATAACCGACACGTGTTTTCCCCGAAATATTGATAAAAGAGAGGTCTTTGGCTATTTTCGACGAATCTACGCCTATTTCCTTTGCTATTTGTGTGGAAGAAACATATTCTTCTCCTTTTGTTTGTAGCAATTTTATATAAGCCAAATACCACGGAAGCCTGCGAAGCGAAGGCTCCGGTAATTTAATTGTAGATTTCGATTCCGAATTATACATCTTTTTGACTGTTTGATATACAAAGATATAACAAAATACTGAAATTTGGTTCAAATATTTTTTACTCGATCCCTTAAAAGGGATCGGCGATGTATATCCTTGTCGAAGAAACAGTCTATTCTCTGCCGGTCACACAGAGTTTTTTCGAACGAGTGGTTTCGTGTTCGTTATCGGTCGATATAATCGCTTTGTACAAGTAGATACCACCGGGAACCCGAGTTCCGCTACCGTCGGTCAAATCCCATGTAATCGGGTAGGACTTGTACATGTCGGAGAGACCTTTCCCCGTATAACGCCATACTTCTACTCCCATCAGATTATATACCGATATGGTTACGTTTATCACGGCATCCGGTCTGTTGTGTCTCAAATAGAAATTTGTCGAAGTGCTGGCCGGGTTACGATCGGCATACAAGTCATAAATAACAGGTTTTAATCCGGCCTTTACCGTAAAGCCTATTTCGGTTTCCGACGAATTGTTTTCGGTGTCCCACACTTTTAATCGTAAAGAGTGTTCCCCTTCGCTCAGTCCGCTCAAAGGGTATGCGATAAACCCTCTGCCGAATTCGCCCAATGCAGGTTGGAAGTAAGAAGATACGTCGGTATATACGGTTTTATCGTCTAAGGTAATAGTCATCTGATGCCCGATACCGGCATCGGATATGTTTATTCCCGATTCATCATACACCTCGGCCATAAACAGAGGCGATTCGTTGACCGTATCGCCGTATTTGAACTCTTCGGAGTTGAGGTAGGCAGAATATATCTGCGGACCTTCAAAATCTTCGTTCGAGTCGTCGTTAAATCCTCCTACGATAAAGTTGGATTCATTGCCGTTTCCCTCTTGACCTTCATCGTTATAGCAATATAGATTTATCAATCCCTTGTCATCGGCAAAGTTGATTTCTCTCGGGACTTTGAATGAAATTTCAAAAATGCCGTTGACGATAGAGTCTTTTCCCACATAAAGGCGGTTGCTCCTTTCTTTAAATTCTATGGCTTTGCCTTCCTCTCCATAGCCGTGGGTTACTACGGTTACTTCGGAATCATAGACCGTCGGACAGATGATACCGTTATAATCGGTCGCTTTTTCTCCGCCGGGGGTATATATCTCTCCCTTTATAGAAACGGAGTCTCTCGCTTGTATGGTCGGTGTGGTTTGAGTGATGTCATGCCCGTTTATTTCGGTTACCTTAATTTGGTAATCGGGGTATAATAATTTTAGAGCCGGATCTCCCAATAGGGTGTAGTTCAATTTGTTGCTGTCTGTTTGTGCAATGTTGCATTTCGCTTCACGCAATATGTCGCCGAGTCGTGGATACTCGTGATTTTCATTTTTTTTGAATATTTGTTGCGCTACACCACTGTTGAGATAGTGATTGTCGCTGATATAAACGACTCGGGTCGTGGTGATGAGGGCTATACCTCCTCCGTTCGGATTCAGGCAAAGGATTTCTCCACCCGATGTTTCTTCGTGATCGTAACGTCCGAAGTCACAAGTAGCTGTGATAAACAGTGGCAACCTTTTTAAATACATGGATTGAATGTCGCCTATATTCAATAAATCTTCATGTGTCCATGCCACGGTACTGCCGTGACCTATATAATCTACTACGAGAACGCCGTCATCTAAAATTTGTAATAATTTTTTCTTGGCCGAAGGGTATGTTCGTCCCGTGGAGCCTATTTCTGCCGTGTAAGCATCCGTGTAGACTTTGTTGATGAAACAGTGGGCATCGCTATTCTCCATAATGCTGCAAATCTCTTCGGCCTGTTCCATGTGAATGGCATAATTTTCATCGTCGGCGACGACAAGAACCTGATTTTTCCAAGAGCCCTTATCGTTATTCTCTATATAATTGTATAATTTGGATACCACATCTTTGGCTTCTTGTTCGCTTTTTATGGGCAAACGGCCTATATTGACACGGAGTTTATCCGACGCTATTCTATTCCCGGAATCGTCGTCGAGGAATCCGAAGTAATCGTCTGTCGTATAGGATTGACGTTCGTCTGTTCCGCTGCCGTGCTGGTATGTGAGGAGTGTGGGGTATTTCACATATTTACCGGTTTCTCCTATTTTTCGGTTATCGTATAATCCTTTTCCAAAAAGCAATAGGTATAAAGGCTCTCCGTCGAGGCCACCTTTTCGATCGAAAAACATTTTCATCAGTCGTCGATAGGCTGTCGCATCGGGTGTTCCCGAGGAGAATTCGTTGAATACGGTTTCATGGTCGATGACAGCTACCTCCATACCGTCGTTCTCATTATGCAATCGAGCGATGCTTTGGGCGTAGGAGATATATTCTTTGGGCGTGAGAATAACCATGTCGGGGGTTGTCAAACCGTGTAAATTTTGGTTAGGCACTTTTTCAATAAACTCTACCGAGGCAACGGTAGCTTGTTCGTCGAATGCAATGTATTCTTCATTTCCTTTCGTAGGTACGAAACGTGCATTACCGTTGTTGACGTTGGGTTTGATAGAAACGGGATTCAGAGGATCCGATATATCCCAGATATGAGTCGTCGTCGAGTAACCTTGCAGGTTATAGCAACTGTTCGCAGGGAGCTGACCCAGCCGGAATTGGATACTTCCGTTGTATAATTGCAATTTTCTTTTATAGTTGAACCGAAAATAATTGAGACGGGCCATAGAGAGAGAACCTCCGTTTTGTCGGAAAAGGAGCGTAAAAGCCAGTTCCTCGCTGTCGAGGTCGATTTCTTTGAGCGTCGAGGTCATTCTTACGAAGTCATAAGAACTGCTCGATCCTGCTCCTATATTGTCGGTGTTGCTCGATGGAAGAGTTTGTCCATTGCGGGCAAAGACAAGTGTGGCAGTTCCACCTAATATTTTTGCTCCGAAAGAAGTTCTTAATTTTACAGGAGAGGAATTGTCTACGCCGGGAAGTTCGAATGTAAAACTCTTAGATGTCGTATAGCGGAAATCGTCGCCTAAAAATAATCGTCCTGTCGAACCGGGAGAATATAATTCCTGTTCGTATACGGCGTGTTCGTCGAATGAAGTTATGTCCTGTAATCCGGTCGTTTGTCCCCCTTCTCGCTCGACGATGGTCGCCGATTGATTTTTACTGTCAGTCAGGAAATAATATCCTGCGGTAGAATATGTGTTTTGTTCATGGTCGTATTCTTTGGTTTTTTCGTTATACGACCATGAAATGGGGCCTTGTGCGTAGAACAATATTTTACTGTCGGTGCGTATGACGGGTAACTGATTCAGGTCGTCTATATCGTTCTCAGAAAATGTTTCGGGTAGCATGGCGCCTCCGTATCCGAAAACGGTCACGGCCGAGGGATCGGAAAATCCCCATCTACGGAGTTCCCGATAGGTGATTTGGTGAATACCGGATTCGTAAACAGCCACTTTCACCCAATATCCGTCGGCGAGTTGCGATTGGGTCGCATAACGGCTGGGGTTGAGTGCAAACGATGTCTCTATGGTAAAAAAGAGCGTGCTTATGCACAGCCATATACGCAATAAGGACAAACGGTTTGCAAAGAATATATCGTGATGTCTCGTAATATCTTTCATCGTATTTTATATAACGGGAAATCGCTCGGTTTATTGCTGAATAAAAAGCGATGCTGGTTGTTTCGTATCGCTATCTTTATTATTTTTGAGGACAAATATAGCGAAAGGTGAGAGCAGAGACAAACGGAAATCGCATTTCCGATTTGGCTATGCCGAAACGCATCCTATATTCTACAAATATAGCGAAAGGCGGGAGCAGAGTCAAATGAAAACGGTTTTTGAATTTAACTATGCGAGATTACCTTTTATATCTTAAATTGATAGAAGAGATAAAATTACCGAAATGAAAAAAAATAATGATTGGAAAGACAGATTAAATGTAGTTTATTCTACGAATCCCGATTTCAAATTCGATAATGGCGAGGAAGATGAACCCGAAACTTTGGAACCGGGGAAACAACAGTTGCGCATATCGTTGGATAAACGCAACAGAAACGGAAAATCGGTTACGCTCGTGACCGGATTTGTCGGTACGGCCGAGGATTTGAAGGCTTTGGCGAAAAAGTTGAAAACCAAGTGCGGGGTAGGAGGGTCTGATAAAGAAGGCGATATATTGATTCAGGGAGATTTCCGTCAAAAAGTGTTGGAAATTTTATTGTCGGAAGGGTATCGAGCTCGCATTATCTGATTTTATGTTACATATATACAAAGCATCGGCCGGTTCGGGCAAGACTTATACCCTGACATTGGAGTATATTAAATTGCTGTTGGGATATAGGGACGAACAGGGGCGTTACCAGTTATATCGGAAGAGCGATGCACAGCATCGACGTATTTTGGCGGTTACATTTACCAATAAGGCGACCGAAGAGATGAAGCATCGTATCGTTTTCCAGCTCGATATATTGGCGCACGATACGGAGAAGTCGCCTTATGTCGATGGCTTGATGCAACTGTTCGGTTGTACGGTTGAACAGATTCGGGGTATAGCTTCGGAGACGCTGTATGTTTTGTTACACGATTTTTCTTATTTCAATATCAGCACGATCGACCGTTTCTTTCAACAAGTGCTTCGGAATTTTACCCGCGAAATTGGATTGCAGGGCAGTTTTGAGATAGAGATGGATAACGATTTCGTTACGGCTTCTGCCATAGACCGCATGTATTCCGAATTGTCCGACATCGACCAAAAAGGTCTTCTCAACTGGCTGATACATTATGCCGAGGAGCGTATAGAGTCGGGGAACTGGTGGAGCTTGGGAAATCGATCCGAACGGAAAGACGATTTGAGAGAACTGGCCGGGGAGTTATCGAAAGAAACTTATAAATTGTTTCGTAACGAGATACTTTCGCAAATCAAGGATAAGTCGGTTCTTGACGATTATCTGAAAGAGATGCGCCGTATCCGTGTCGAGTTCGAGTCCCTTTTACGGAAATTGGGGGAGGCAGCTATGGCTGTACTCGAACGTTATGGATTGTCGCCCGATGATTTTAAGGGGAAGGGGCGTTCTTGGATTCAGTATCTTAAAAAAATTGTCGATGGAAAAGTGGAGCCTCCGACACAGACTTTTCGGGCAAATGTGGGCAATCGGGACGGTTGGTTTTTGAAAAAAGAAATACCGGCTTGTATAGATAGTCTCTATGAGGAACTTAATCCGGTGTTGCAGGAAATGGTAAATTGTTTCGGAGAACCCTATGTGCGTTACAACACAGCGGTACAAAGTTCGAAGTATATTTATGCTTTGGGGATATTGGTCGATATAGACCGCCGTATCGAGGAGTATGAAAAGGAACATAATGTACTTCTCCTGTCCGATACGGCCGGTATACTCAATGCGGTTATCAACGAGAACGATGCCCCGTTCATTTATGAAAAAATAGGGACGAGGGTCAACCATTTTATGATCGACGAGTTTCAAGACACCTCCAAACTGCAATGGCAAAACTTCGCACCTCTCATAGGAGAGAGTTTGAGCCATGACCACACCGATTTGATTGTGGGTGATGTGAAACAGAGCATTTATCGGTGGCGTAACTCCGATTGGTCTTTGTTGAATGAAGGCGTTCAGTCGTTGTTCAGACCGTCGCAGTATAGCGAAAGGTCTATGAATATGAACTATCGTAGTTGTGCCTGCATAGTAGAGTTTAATAATAGAATCTTTGGCGAGGCTGCTCGTTTGTTACAGCAGAAGTTAGAGCGAGAGATTGAGGAGTCCGCTTTGGTCGAAGGGAGCTTCGATGTCAAGATAGAAAAGGCTTATGCCGATATCGGGCAGAGAGTCGCCGATTCGAATCTTTTGCGCAGCGGTCATGTTTCTGTAACGATGTGGGAGTCGGATAAAAAGGAGGATTTTTATAACGACTCCTTAGCTCGTATTCCCGATTTGTTGAGGGATTTACAGGATAGGGGGTACACCCCCGGCGACATAACGTTTTTGACGAGAACTGCCAGAGAAGGGACCATGCTTGTCGATTTGTTGTTGCGTCTGAATTCCGAGAATACCGATGGGCGTTATCGTTACGACGTTATATCGAGTGAGTCGTTGTTGATAAGAAACTCTCCTATAATCAATTTGTTGATAGGAATTTTGAGATATATTCAAGATCCTTCGATCGAATTGAACCGACTGTTGGCTGTCTATGAATATAATAGCCGAAAATTCAAGGCGTCTGATGATGCGGTTATTTTGTCTTATTTCGAAGATAGAGAGAATATCGGGAGGCATCTTGATAATGATTTTTTCTCCTTTGTCGAGAGTATTCGCAAAGAGCCTTTGTTCGAGATGTGCGAGCGGATTGTTTCTTATTTTTCAGATGAGGGGAGTGACGAAGGTGAACGGGTATATATACAGGCTTTTCAAGATTATGTTTTGGATTATTGTCGGACACATACGGCCGACTTGGGTTCGTTCTTGTCGTGGTGGGACGATAATGAGGATAAGTTGTCGGTGACGACTCCGCAGGAGCAAGATGCCATGCGGGTAATGACTATACATAAATCCAAAGGCCTTGAATTTAAAGTCGTAATCATTCCTTTTTGTAATTGGAGTTTGGATCATCAGTCCAATCAAACCAATTTTGTCTGGTGTCATACTCATGAAGAGCCTTTTTCTCGTATTCCGGTGCTACCGTTACGATATGGTAGCAGTTTGGCCCAGACCTACTACGCAACCGAGTATTTCGATGAAAAGATGTATGCTTGTATCGATAATCTGAATATCGCTTATGTCGCTTTTACCCGGGCGGAAGAAGAATTGCATATTTTTGCTCCGGCTGTTAAAAATAAAAGCGACAAAGGGCGTTTCGGCAGTATCTCGGCAATGTTGGGTGAAGTGTTGTTCCCGGAGGGGAACGATGGCGGCGACCTTCATTATGAGGCCGGAATCGATTGGCGAGCCGAGAAAAAAAAGAAAAACGTTTCTGCTGTACCGTCTTTTCCTGCCGGTATATATCGCTCTATCGAACCGGGAAATCGGTTGCACTTGCGATTACAAGGGAAGGGCGTTTTCGGTGAGGGGAAGGATCGTACATACGGTACGCTCATGCATCGCATTTTGAGTCAGATAGAAACTCTCGATCGCATCGACGATACAATTGCGGCGTTCGTCCGTTCGGGAGAGCTTTCCGAGTCGGAGTCGAAATCGATTCGTGAGGATATAAATCGTTGGCTTGCCGACGAACGAGTGAGTTCGTGGTTTTCGCCGGGGGTGAACGTGTGGACGGAAAGGGAAATTTTACAGCCCGATGGTTCGTTTTATCGCCCCGACCGGGTTGTCGAAACGGACAATGAGGTTATTGTTGTCGATTATAAATTCGGGAATATAGAACGTGCCTCATACAAAAGACAAGTAAATACCTATGCTTCCTTGATTGAAAAGATGGGATATGACCGAGTGTCGGGATTTATTTGGTATGTGTCTCTTGGGAAATTAGAACGGGTTTAAAATATTTAATTTATTTTGGATAAACGGAATAAATAATAGAAATTTGTTCCGTTTTTATTATATTATTCTAATCGCTCGATAAGATGAGATTCATTACAGGATTGTTGGTGACCGGGTTGCTGTCTTCTTCGGTATTTAAAGTAGGAGCAGTCGCTCCTAAATCAGAGGTTAACGATACGATTGTCGATTTAAGACCGCTCGTTTACGAACAACCGTTTCAGAGGAAAGCCGATAAAATCACCGATGCGAAGTGGTTCCAGATGACCTACGTGGGAGTTCCGTTGGTTATTGCCGGTTTGTCGGTGAAACATGGCAGCGAGCATTTTCGTCAACTTAGAGAAGATTTTGTTCCGAATTTTCATTACGGTTATGACGATTATCTGCAATATGCTCCGGCCGTAGTTATGTTAGGGTTGAAAGGATTCGGTGTGGAAAGTCGCAGTTCGTGGGGACGTATGTTGGTTTCCGATGCTTTTTCCGTGGCTATAATGGCTTCGGTTGTCAATACCATTAAATATACAGCTCATGTGCGTCGACCCGATAAAAGCAATTATAAATCCTTTCCCTCGGGACATACGGCTACTGCGTTTATGGCGGCCATGATGATGCATAAGGAGTATGGCGATCGTAGTCCGTGGTATAGCATTTCGGCTTTTACAGTCGCAACGGCTACGGGAATTAGTCGGATATTGAATAATAGGCATTGGTTGTCTGATGTGTTGGCGGGAGCCGGTATAGGTATTCTTTCGACAGAATTAGGCTATTATTTGGCCGATTTGATTTTTAAGGATAAAGGTCTTAATTTCGAATCCCCCCGATATTATCCTTTGTTGGAAAATCCCTCGTTTGTGGGGCTTTATATGGGCTTTGTATCCGGGTTGGGAAGTATAGATTTAGGTAACGGACTTCGAATAAACACGAATATAGGTAGCCGTATGGGTGTCGAAGGAGCTTATTTTTTCAATAAATACATAGGTTGTGGCGGATTGGCGACGGTGTCCAATATCCCCGTGTCGCTGAATAATCGTCCCGATGTCCCGTTAGAGGCGATAGATGAGAGCCGGGTTATGGCTGGGGCTTATTTTTCATATCCTTTTACAAGACGTTGGAGCTTGGGGTGTAAGGCGTTGGCTGGATATAGTTATGTATTGGACCGCTCGATCGGTCGTGACGAGATAAAATTGGGAAATAACGGATTTGCTTGGAGTGCAGGCGTGTCGGTTGGTTATGTGTTGAAGCGCAATTTCGGGGCAAGGCTGTTTTGCGACTACTCGTCTACTTCGACTTCGTTGGGCTTGTCTCCCTCTACCGAACTGGGTATCATGGATATTTCATCGAAAAACCGCACGATTCATGCTCTCACATGGGGTGCGACAGCGAATATTCTGTTCTAAGGAAGTGTAGAATTACAGAAGTATAGATATAAAGAAAGCCGTATCGATCGATACGGCTTTCTTTATTATGTCGAATAAAAAATTTTAGAAAGGATGTCTTTCGTCCGATACCGTCAATTTAGCACGACCTTTGGCGCGACGGCTGGCTAATACACGACGACCATTGGCAGTCGACATTCTCAGGCGGAATCCGTGTTTGTTTATTCTCTTTCTGTTTGAAGGTTGAAATGTTCTTTTCATTGCCGTTATATTTTATCGTTATTATTCTTTTTTCGGACTGCAAAAATAGATACTTTTTTTTAATAAACCAAGAGATAATCTATTTTTGGGGTTTTCTTTTTGAGATTTTACCGATTTAATTTACTTTTGCATTTGGAATCGTCAGAAACAAAGAATAATATAAATCCAAAATAAAGTAATAAAGACAAGTATGATTAACTCGCAAGACATTAAAAACGGAACTTGTATTCGTTTGGACGGAAAACTCTATTTCTGTGTAGAATTTTTACATGTAAAACCGGGTAAGGGCAATACGATTATGCGTACCAAATTGAAAGATGTGGTATCGGGTCGAGTGCTCGAACGCCGTTTCAATATAGGCGAAAAACTGGAAGATGTTCGTGTAGAACGTCGTCCGTATCAATTCTCTTATAATGAAGGAGAACATTATCATTTTTTGAATCAAGAAACGTGGGACGATCTTATCATCAATAAGGACTTGATTACGGGGGTAGACTTTTTGAAAGAAGGCATGGTTGTCGAAGTCGTTTCCGATGCTTCTACCGAAACTGTTTTGTTTGCCGAGCTTCCCGTAAAGGTGCAGCTGGAAGTTACCTATACCGAACCCGGTTTGAAGGGCGATACAGCGACTAATACGACTAAACCGGCTACGGTGGAAACCGGGGCTACGGTGCGTGTTCCTCTTTTTATAGAAACGGGAGAGATGATTGTTGTAGATACTCGCGACGGTTCTTATATCGAACGTGCGAAATAAGATTCAATCTAAATAAGATGTATGAAACGGAGTTCACCATAAGCGAACTCCGTTTTTTATTCTCTCGAACTCCTTTTCTCTATGTACATAGAGGCTTCTTCGGTTCAGTAAAAAGTTCGAGGGGATAGACCTAAATTTTAGCGAATGCGATGGGATTGCATTTCACCCTCTCCTCTGCCGTGTCCCGTAATGTTATGGGGCCGGCGGAGGAGAGGGTGAACTTTTTTCTTTATGGTTTGGCGTTTTTGTAGTGAGCGGGAACTATTCAACCTTCTCCCCTGTGTTGCGGAGCAATATAGGGGAGAGACCGAAGAAACAGTAGTTTCTGAGGAGAGGGGTTGGAAAGATAGGATAAAATTTTGATTGTATGTATTAACCCCTCTGTCACTGCGCACCTCCCCTATATTTTGCTGTGCAAAACACAGTGGAGGAGTGTGTGAATGCCCCGCAATGCCGCAGGTATAGGAGAGGCGTTTAAAGGATTATTCTCCTTTTGGGGTGTAAGGATATATTTTACACTTCTCCCTTGCCATGTTCCGTGCTTTACGGGGATTCGCAATACGATAGGGAAGAAACGGTAGTGCCGAAAGTGACCTCTGTTCTCTCTGTTTTTTATGGAATATGGTATGCGTCTCGACAAAAATCTTAAACAAGTTTGTTTTTATGCATTCGACTTTACCTATATTTGTATAATGTAGGATTCGTTTCGGCATAGCCAAGCTGAAAATATGATTTCCTCTTGTCTCTGCACTCAACTTTCACTATATTTGTAGAATATAGGATGCGGTTCGGCAGAGTCAAATCGGAAATGTGCTTTCCGTTTGCCTTTGCGCTCACCTTTCTCTACATTTGTCTCAAACTGAATAATTGTCGTTATGCCTTATTTTTCGATCATAATTCCGGTATATAATCGTCCCGACGAGGTGAATGATCTTTTGGAAAGTCTGTCGAAACAGACCTATAAAGATTTTGAAGTGATAATAGTAGAAGACGGTTCGACGGTATGTTGTGCCGATGCCGTGAAAAGATATGCCCGTATAGTGGATATACACTATTATTATAAAGAAAACGAGGGTCGAAGTATAGCCCGTAATTATGGGCTGGAAAGAGCCGTGGGGAGTTATTTCATTTTTTTTGATTCGGATTGTGTGATTCCGGAAGGTTATTTCGAGGCTTTAAATGCAGTATTGAATCGGCATTATACCGATTGTTTCGGCGGGCCCGATGCTGCTCACGATTCGTTCAGTGACGTTCAGAAGGCAATAAATTACTCGATGACGTCATTCCTGACGACAGGAGGAATCAGAGGCGGGAAAGTACAACTTGAAAAATTTACGCCGAGAACATTCAATATGGGATTTTCGAGAGAGGTTTATGATCGAGTCGGGGGATTTAGAGAAATGTTCAGTGAAGACATCGATATGAGTACCCGCATTCGTCAGGCCGGTTTTGGTATATCTCTTATTCGCGATGCGTTTGTCTATCATAAACGAAGAATTAGTATGCGTTTGTTTTTCAGACAGATTTATATCTTCGGCATGTCGCGCATTTCCCTTTATTTACTCTATCCTGATACGTTGAGACTGGTTCATTGGTTTCCGGCATGTTTTGTCATAGGCACGTTGGCCATGATAATCGCCTCTTTTTTCTGGTGGCCGGCTATCTTGCCGTTAGTGATATATTTGTTTGCTGTTTTCTTAGTTTCATGGTGCGTGAACAAACGGTTGAAAATAGCAGCTTTGTCGGTAGTCGCCAGTATAATACAGTTGGAGGGGTTTCTCTTATACACATCTTACGCTGCCGACGCGCGATGTAGTGACGATCGCTGGACAACGTGTGGTGTGCGACCAATACATACATGCCTATACCAACAATCACTGATCTGAA
>OKWG01000408.1_pt1 | contig 15962 bp, 18 predicted proteins | sample 1607091 | NCBI WGS metagenome assembly OKWG01 (sample SAMN04414080, study PRJEB24778) | human gut metagenome | material: faecal | host: Homo sapiens
TAATAGTATGTACTGCGCGGCAATTTAGAATATGCAAGCAACGCTCTCAGCGGAAACCGCTGCCTTAGCTCAGATATTATTTCGGCTTTTTGCCGTTCTTTTGCTCTTCCGCAAGAACTAAGGCGCTCAGTTTTTTTATGTACTCAATCTCCATTTGAGCATATTCTAACTGTTCTTTTAATCGTTGGTTTTCCGCTATTAAATCGTTTTCTATTTCCTTGTCTAACGGTTTCTTTCTCGGTCTGCCACAACTTTTTCTCCCGCGTCGTTCTACCATAAATCCAACTGCTCCTTCGGTTAGATATATGCGCTCCCATTCTTTAAGCCGGTTTTTGTAGTTATCTTCTCGTTCGCCTGCCCAATATTTGCGGGCTGTCTCACGATAACTTAAATGGTTTTCACGCATATCCATTATAACAGCTATCTTAAATTCTGGCGAGTACTTTGTGTTAAATTCCTTTTTTCTTGACATAAAATATGCACCTCCAAAAGTGTCTAACTTTTGGGGTGCATATCATACTTGGGCGGGCTTTTCTTTATAAATCACCCTTTTAATCCAGAGCGCACGGGCGGGGGATTCGTTATTTATCAGCTTTCCGGGCAGCTTCACCGTGGCGGCCGTCCTCCCGCCGATAAGCTCCAACACCGAGAAAGCCGCCTCCGGCTTTCCGTTTTATTTCTTCCATATCCCGGAAGCCCGCTCGCCGGGCTTCCCGCGTTTTATCCTTCCGCTTTCCCCTCTTTTGCGCGGTCTGGGTTCCCGCCTTCGGCGCCCTCGCGCTATATTATATATTACAAACATATATAATAATGTATGTTTGACTGGGGCATTTTTCAAACTTTTTTGGGGCAGTTTTTTTCGCCGGAAGTTCGCTTTTTAACCGAGTTACCGAACATGAAAAAAGCGCCCGGCTAAATCCTGCCGAACGCTCGTTTTGTTATACGACTATAAGCGCGGATTTCTCCACGCTTCTTTTTTTCTATCCAATTCGCCTACTCCTTCCGCCTTGCCCCGTTGTCATGTCGTCCCTCCTTTGGGATAACAGTTACATTGACAACCGTCCGGCTTAAATCCCGTATCTGAACATTTCAGGCACTTATATCGCGGCAACAGATCCGCCTCCGTCATGTTCAGCCCTTTCAATATCTCCCGCCTTTCTTTTATTAGTGCTTGCTTTTTGATGAGCAGCGACGGCAGCGTTACCGGCTCGAAGATCTCCGCTTTCGCCTGCGCTATCTCCATCCGCGAAAGCTCGCCCGTGATTTCCTTAAATCTCGGCTCCCTATTCGCTTTCAAAAGGTACTTATCTACACGCTGCTGCGCTTCTTCCCGCAGCTTTGCATAATAGCTTTCCCGTTCCGCTTTGGCGTTCGCTGCCGCAACCTCGGCGGAAACAAATGGCTTTTCCCCTCGCTTCGCTCGCGGTTTCTTCAAATACTTTTTGTATTCGTAAACCGCCCGGTTGACTTCATAACCGCTTAAATTATACTTGCTCTTCCCTTTGTTCTCTTTCGCTCGGTAAATCAATCCCGCTTTCATCAGCGCACGAAGTGCCTTTTTTACCGTCGTTTTACATATTCCCAAATCCCGCGCGAACTGTCCCGCCGAGCCACGACATATCCCGCAGTTTTTCTTATTCTCGCATGCCGTCGTAATATGCGCCAGCAATCTGATCTCCGAAGGCGTCAGCTTCCGCCATTCTCCACATACGCAAATTTCCGCCGTATATAAATACTGCGGGATATTGTCATAACGCTTGCCTTTGATTTCTTCTATGTATTTATAAGCCGTGCCGTCCTGATCTCGCTTTACACGCTCGATCTTTTTTTCTTTGCATAATTGCTCTATCGCGCCCGCAATCGTAGCTCTTGAAAATCCGAACTCCTCACGGATTTGCTCATAACTCAACCGACAGACCGCCTCGGGATCATTCGTATGCGAAAAACCGTAAATCTTTCCGGCAACGGACACCGCGGAAGGCGTCAGCTTCTTTTTTCCCTTTCTGGGGGAATATAACCGCGTGGGGACGCGGTTAAAAAGCCCGCGCTTTGTTTCCGGCAATTTAATTTTCAATACCGTTTCCGCCATTTCTTAACCTTCCTTTGTCCTAAACCTCGTTACCCCAGCAATCCCAGCCGGTTATTTCTTCTCTGGCAAACAGCTCAATAGCTGCCCCCCCCCGACAAGTTTCCGGATTTTATCCCGCACTTCCGCCTCGGGTGTCCCTTCGTCGCCAATAGGCAACACTCCGTATTTCCCCGCGTCCAATAGCCCAGACCCAACGCACATGATTTTTCAAATAATTCCGCTGCCGTCATGATTCGGTATTCGTTCATCTGCGTCGAAGGATTCAACTTTATCCATTGAAAGGCGATCGTCTTATACTCAAAGCCCCACAGGGGAATTAATCGCAGGGCGTCCTCTATCGTTGGATATGTCACCCACATAAACAGCACTGCATCTCTTTCCGCCAATGCCGGAACAGGCAGCTCCGCAAGCTCTGAAAACGTCATTGTCGGATAATGATTTTTCGCCACTCCTCGTCGATTCCCGCATCGGTAAAACCATGGCGGATCCACGTATAAAATTTTATACCGCTTCTCCGGCTTGTATATATCCACTTTCATTTTGATATTATCCTAAACGTCTTTTCGTAACCGCAATCGGGAACTCTTCTATCTCGCTCGCCCATATACACGATCCCCGACCGTTCAACTGTTCCCATATCAACGGGAAGCCGCCGATCCCGTCGAACAGGCTTGCCATGGTCGCGTTTCGCTCGTAACACGCGCATAGCCGTTTCAATATCCATTTCCACGGCGGCAACGCTATTGAATTACCGAGCGCCTTATATCTCGCCGCGTCGCTCGATTTGTGTTTCTTGCCTCTTTCGTCTCTCCATTCTCCTATATCCGTCCAGCCGTCCGGGTAGCCTTGCAGACGTTCGCACTCTAACGGGGTAAGGCGGCGCACTTTGTATTTTTCGACGGCCAGCGTTTCGCTTCCCCCGCCTAAACAACCGCCGCTTGCCTTTAACGTTCCCGCTCCTGTTTCATAATCTCCGTATGAAGATTCTCGATAACAAATAACGGGTAATCCGTCTGTATCACTATGCCCGACAAGGCTTTTTGCTTTTTCGCCCGTTTCACATTGGTTATATGTATCGACTCCGAAACATAAAGGGATATTATTCCCGACCGTTCCCGCTAACGCCGAGACAGTCGAGGTTATGTTTTTGTAAATTCTAATTCCGTCCCTCCTCTGACTGAGGTCAAGGACTGTATTTCTAATGTCTGCTTCAATATCTTCGGCAGTTCTTTTCCCCTCGCCTCCGCTCTCCTCAATACCCCTTTGCACGCTCTTTCGCTCAAAAAGTATTTCGGGTGCGCTTCCGCCTCCAAAATCTGCGACAAGCGCGATTCGACGGCGACGCTGGGGCACTCCCCAAAACTGCGCGTCGAGTACTCGCCAAGCGACGGAGAATCCGTCTCCCACGATACACCCGCTATTCCGCCACTTCCCGCCCGCAGGTCGAGGTATAACGGCGTTTTCGGCGACGGTTCGCACCGTTTCTTCAAGCACTGCGCGGAAATCTTCTCCCCCGTTTGTGCTGAACGCTCCCGGCACGTTTTTCCAAACCATGTATCGAGGTCTAATTTCAACTGCTCCATTTTCTTTGCTCGTCTCCCGCATTTCTCGTATTATCCGTATCTGCTCCATAAACAGTCCGCTTCTTTTGCCCTGCAAGCCCGCACGTTTCCCCGCGACCGATAAATCTTGACAAGGGCTTCCGCCGATTATCACGTCGACAGGCGGCACCTTTTTTCCGTCTATTTCATTTATGTCTCCTAAATGTTTCATGTTTCACTTTGCTTGTTTCTCCGGCTTTTCCTGCGTTCTTGGCTTCCGTGACCGCACTCGAAACCCGCCCGCCTTCTCGGCGTTTTCTAACGCCGCTTTCAGCTCCGTCCTCTGGCTCATTACCCGCGACGGATCCTCCGCCGGCTCCCGCACAAACTCGCTTGCCTTTCGGCGCAGTTCTTTATATGCCGGGTACTTCTCCGGCTCGTCCGGCGATGACGCATACTCCGAAAGCTGCGTCAAGATATTTTTTACCCACCAGCGGAAAAACTCTATTTCTTCCCGCACCACTGCCTGGTAGCAATATATCCGTATCACTTTTACAAGTTCCTCATAACATTCCTTTTCCGTCGGCGTCTTGCTTTTCGGTCTCAATATCTCTTTCATTTTCCTGCCTCCGTTCTATACCCCCCCTACAACTTCCGGCGAGGAAGGATTAACCGACAGTTTCCCGCCTTCTTTCTTGATAAAGCCGTAACGGATCAAGGCTGATACGGCATATTTCACGCCGTTCCAGCTCATGCCCACTTCGCCCGCTATTTTCCGATAGTCCACGACTTCCGCGCGGTCTTGGAGTTTATCTTTCAGGCATTGATACACCCGCAGCGTCGCTACCGTCAGGTGTGTCGTGCGATTGGTGCGAATCGTGATCGTTTGTTCCATTTCTCGCCTCCTTTGGTCGGGTTCCGACCTGATTTTTTTGTTAAAATCTAAATTTTTTGCCAAAATCGGGGCCGTGAAGAATCCCGCGACAAGCGCGGAATTCTTCAAAAGATACGGCGCGCCGCGGCTGATTTCCGCAGTCCCGCCCGCCTGACGTCGCACGGCGCCGCGGCCGGTTGTCCGCCGGCTCTGCGGCCGTCTCCCCCGTCCCACGGTGCGGGGATATACGTCCGCATTTCCGTCGGCCTACCCGTCCCCGTCTTTTCTCCGTGCGACGTTTATCCGTTCGGATCTGTTCCGGCTTTGCCGTTTCCTCACCTTTCTTTGCGCCTATCGGCGCGGCTGGATAAGGTGAGTATGCCCGCGCATGGGCTCGAGCGGTTTTACCCTTGCCGCCGGCGGGGTATATCGTCGATATCCCGACCTTTCCATACATATTTCACGCCCGCCGTTTCACGGTACTTTTCCAAAGCTTTATCGTCCATATCGAACACGTCAAACAGCTGTTTGTAAAAGTGGCCGCGGATTTCTTTCATTTCTTCACAGCTCGGATGCAGGTCTTTATATCTCGAAAAATCATTCAGCCCCTTGTTTGACCGCAAGGCCTTTTTATGGTAAAACTCATTGATCGCGTCCGTAGCGAAACGGTACGAATAAACTTTTTTCGTAGAGATATAATATTTCCCTTTATCCGAAATCACTTCATTCGTCATTTCATTAGCGACCCTGACCGTAGCGGTATAGCTCGAGTATTGATTAAAGATCCGCGTGTAATGGTTATAGATCGGCGCATATATCTTTTTCAAGAGATACACCAGCAGCGTATTGTCCCCGCGTAAATGCCGGAGCGTATAATACACTTTGTCAAACAGTTTTGTCGCCAGAAGATACGCCGCCTCCTCGAGCGCAAAAAACGGCATTACGATTTTTGCGTCAGATACCTTCTTAATCGTCAGCGTGTCGCAAAGGTCTCTATTATCCGCGCCCAAGGAATCCGCCCGCTGGTCGTCCAACAATAATCTAAAAAAGGTATAATTATCTACCGTCGCCGCGTGACCGTGCATCTTCACGTCCAGCTCGAAAAGATCGTTGCATTGATTACATTCCGGGGAATTTTTCGTCCCGTTTTTCGTGTGTTGGTTCCCGCGCTCTTTCGCCATTTCCATCACGTTCACCACCCCGATCTCCAGCCCGTCTTTATGCGGATCGCGTTCGTCCATGATTTTTCCTAAACGCATGGCGTCGAAATCCAATATCCGGCAGTATTCGAGTATCTGTTCTCTCGGATCCCGACGGAAAAAATCATCGTTAAACAGCGGGAAATTTCCTTTATCCAGCCGCAGAGTATCCGTACGGATCGCGTAATTTGCAAGGTTTAACGTCGGCGCCGTATAGATCCAATACAGCTGCGCATATTTCTCCAGCGCCTCGAATATATCCACCTCGCCCAGATTATCGTTATACGTGAGGCCGTAACGCTCGAAATCATACCCGAAAACAAATTCCCGGGGACTGTGGCGGTATGCTTTGTAAAACATGCGGCGATTATATCCGGCCTCTCCCGACGGGAAAAGGTATCTCTTGAAATCGTAACCGTACTTTTCCAATAGGTTTTTAAGCGCGCGGTTTCTCATTCCGTTCGGCCAGCCTTCGCTTTCATGGAAAGCGCGCTTCAGATATCTGATATACTCTCTCACGTGCGCCAGCGTGGGCAAGTGACCCGCCTCTATACCGTATTGAACAGACAACTCGAGATTGATCCAAGGGAAGAACGGGAACTGCAAATCCCGCGCCTGCAGCTTTTCCTTTGCTTTTTCACGGAAGATTGCCGCTTGCGATAACGCCATATCCGTGATGATCGTCGTCTTTTTCGCGCGCTGCTTGCCTGTTACCAGCAACGCGCCCGGATTCGATTCCAAAAACGTGCGATTTTTCGCCTCGCCCGCGTCCAGCTTTTGCAGGCCGATCCCTTTCCGGATATGATCGAAAACCAGCCATCCGAGCAATACGTCCGCCCACAACGGCAATGCCGAAAGCGGCACCGTCACGTCGATCGCAAGCTTCGCTATCTGCGTATAGAGCTTGATTTTCGGGATCGAAAACGGGAAATAGAACACGTACGCCAATATCTCGACGGCGATCGTAATCAGATTTAAGTTATACAGCCAGATCGCCAAAAGGAGCTTTAGATACTTCCCGTCTGACTTTATAAAATCTATGTAGTCCGTCACAAATCGCTTTACGGGATAATACGTCGCGGCCTCGATACGTTTCCAAATCCGAAGCGCACGCGTATCCTCGTTATAGTCATTGTTTTCGTTTCTGTACGATATAGAGACCACTACGCCCAAAAGCAACACAGGCAATACGGCGATCAGCAGGATCTTCGCCGCCGAGGCTACTATTCGGCCCAGACGCACGAAATACAGTTGCGCGTTTACTTTGTCGATCAACAGCTTCCCGAAAACTTTCATTTTCGCAGCGAACTCGGACGGTTCCACCGGCAGCACCGATGCGATCCCTTTCGGAATGGTCGTCACCGAAGGCGTGATCACGCCTTCAAAGCCGAACATTTCCGTGAAATAGAACGCTATGGACAGTCCGAGATCCTTGACCGACTGCACTACTCGCCCAGCTACCGGCGCAAACCGAAGCGCAGACAAAAATACCGAAGCTAAAATCAACGCTACGCTCAAAACATGATATACAGTTTTTCGCTTCGGTTTCCTTATCGTCATTTCAAAATACCTGTTTGAATGTAAAGATCAGATACGCCGCCAATAACACAATCGCTATGTATAATAGGACTTTTAAGACTATTTTTAGTATTTTCATGCCCAATCCCCCCTACAAAGCGTTTGACTTTTTCTCTGCGATAGCGTATAATATTTATAAAGTAACGTGGTTTCCCTATGGTCAGGGATTCAGGAATGGGCGGATTATTTATCTTAGCCCGTGGGACGTTACTTTTTTTCTTTGTCTTTTTTCGGATATTTCCATGGGAGTTTTTCCCCAAATTTATTCTTTTCGTCGTGACGTTCCCGTTTCCCTATATACATAGGTTTAGGATCTTTCGGGTTCGGATTCGGATAAACCTTTTCATTCAAATGCCGTCCATCCTTTTCGTTGTGCGTCACTTTCCGAAAATTATATTCCTTTTCCGAATGTTCTCCCGTCACTAATGCGGGATGATTATTTTTCTTATAACGTCTAAAATGTGGAAATTCTTCCTTTTGCGATGCGCCGACAGCGACAGACACTTTTTCTTTTTTCGCTGCAGGAGAAGGCCGATTCATTGCCCGCGCCATCGTACTTTTCGGCGGCTTCACTTTAACAGCTTTTCGCGCCGGCCGAGACGATACGGACTTGCATTTTGTTTTTTGTGATTGCTTCGGTTGTTTTACTTTCTTTCCCGCCGCTTTACTTTTTGCGGCGGGTTTCTTTTTGTCCATCGCCGTTCTCCTTTTTATTTTTATCCTTTTTGAATAGGCTTCCCAGCCATTTGAAAAAGTGTCCGATCAAAGCTATGATCTTATCCAGCAGCCACGCGATGGGTTTCCAGAAAATCAGTATCAACACCACCAGCATCACGATTCCGAGTACCTTTTTTACAAGGTTTCGCCAATCCGTATCCTTACACCCGCCGTCTCCGTCCGGGAGCGGCGGATCGACCGCGTTCCAAATATCGATAGGATCCATCGCCACAGGAATAATCGTTTCCGTTCCGTCTTTCACAAACTTCAAATGGATCATTGTAAAATCCAGAAATACGGTTTGCTCTGCCACATACCCGTCCTCATTCGTAAAGCTCGAATTTTCCAATGAATCGAAATATGCCGGCGAAGAACAATAATCCGTTTGCGCAAACCGAAACACAAAGAGATGTTCGCCCGCCTCCTGCGAAGCCGTAAAGGCTGCGGAAAATTCGTTGTAATCGTCCTCGTTTAACAGCAGATTCTTACAATCCGCCGCTTTGTTGCCCGTAAACTTTTCCGGCGTTATTTCTTCTATCGGCGAATACTTAACCCCGTCCCCGAAAATCACTTTCTTTCCGCAAATATAATCCACAAACGCTTCCCAGCCGCTATGCGTATCGTCATAACTCAACAAATTAAATTCATCGTTTGCGTCGAAGTCACGAACAATCAGACCGCGCTTTGCTTCGGGATTTTCTAAAAGCTTTATCCGTTCCGTATCGATACTCTCCGCAAACAATTCGCTTGAATATCTACCCAGAATATCTGCCTCTTTCCCGTATGCAGAAGCATAGTTTCTCGCCCAAGTCTCTACCTGATACCGGGTAAGCTGATACTCCGAATGATCGATCCCGTTCGTCGAGAACAGCCAGGATATTTCAGGCGTATAGGTCGCTCCGCTGCTGATGGCAGGGCCGTTTAACCCATAGCCCTGATTATTATAAGTCCGGAAGAACGCGGACAGCGGCGGCGTTGTCGTCTTTTCATGCCACAGCACCGACCATTTCAAAGCCTCGTTTTTTTCACCGATATTCACCCCGACATAATCGCTTAAGGCCGCGTATGCGCCGGCGTCCTCCGTCACGAAGATCGGAGACGTTTTATATTCATACCACTGCGCGCGTATGCCCTGCAAATTCCCATAATCCGTTATGTATTTATTCGGCACACTGAAATATACCGTGTTGACTTCCTGACGGGTATGATCCTTATACTCGCTTGTCATGCGGTAGTTTGTATGAGATACTTGCGCGTCATAGACTTCTGCTTTTTTCCATTCGATTTTAAGCGTTGAGGCCGCATCCCCGGTCGCGCCGTAACCTTTCGCATAGCCCGTGCATTTATATTCCCGGCCGATCGTGTAACTTTTTGCGTTTCCCGCTCCGCGTTCATGAAGCTGCAGACTTGCGATATCGTAACGGCGGAACCCGTTCGATGCCGAGGATGCGGCTGCGTTTTTCAAGACTTCTTCCGCGGACATAACGCGAAATTTATAAAACAGGCGTTCATACTTGCCCGTCGTCGTTCCACAGACCTTAAGCGGCAGTTTTCTATATCCCGACGGTTCGCCCGAAGCGTTATACGATACCGCTATATTCAGCATGTTCGCGCCTTCGCGCGTCAGATATTCCGTTTGCGCGGGGTTGTAGATATAAATATACAGCCCGTAATTTCCGCGTAAAAATACGTTTTCCGAATAGCAATACTCTACAAACGAAGCGATGGCGGGACCGCCCGCCGCATCGATAGGATATAAAGATAAATCCAATTCCTTCAGATCTTCCTCAACGCTCGTATTGTCGTATTCGTTGACGGTTTCCGCATATACGGGCGCGAACGTTTGGGCCACGGGAAAGCCCGTCACCCAAACCATGACTATCAGTATCAAGGATAAAATCATCCTCTTACAAAGCCCTATGCATTCACGCCCGCGCATCTTCGTGTCCTCCTTTGCCGCTATCCGAAAACTATCTCACCCGGAGATACCGTCACCCCCGTCACCCGACCGAAGTATATCCCGACGCTCATTTTCGCTTTTCCGATTATAACTTCCATTCGAAACAGATCCGCCGCAGGAACCTCGCTCGTCAGCTTTACCGCCAGACCCTCCGAAAAGCTTGTCAATACTTTCATCACCCCGCCCGTTATCGTGAAGCTATCGCCCGTCTTTTCGATTTCAAATCCCGAAGTTACGTCTTGTCCCGCCACATACTCGTTCCAGCTGTATTCCAGCTCCGTGCCCGATACCTTAAACGTCAGATCCTTGCCGACTAATTTTTCCGCATATACCTTTACCGCGTATTCGTCTGTTTTTCCCGTTAAGCGTTTCACGGTAAACTTATCCCCGGAACGGAGGTTTTTCCCGTTTGTATCATTTAAGATCAGCGTTCCCTCATATTCCAACGCAAACGGTTTCGCGTCGGTTGTAAAGCCGTTTGTCAGTTTATAAATCAGTCCGCCCACGAGCGCTATCAGTACGAGCGCTAAGAGAACACCGAGCACTTTTCCCGCTGTCGTTTTTTTCTTGTATTTCGACATTTTCGCCGCGCCTCCTGGTTTTAGAATTTCAAAATCCCGTTCAAACTTACGTTGTTGACGCTCGATGTGACCTTGATATCAAAAGTTTTGGCCGGGATAACAGTATCGGGGAGAGAAACCCGGACCGAAAAGCCACGGAAAGAACGTACAACCGCATAATCCTTAAATTTATCACGATAAAGCACACTGCGGGGACCATAAGACAGCGAAGCATAATATGTCTCTATCTTGCGTTTCGCTTCGAGCGATACGCTATGCCCCGAAAGGGTTGCCGTGATAAATTCGGACGCTATATCCGTTAAAGATACCGTATGAGTATCCGCCCATGTTGACGTTGTTATACCGTTTCCGTCAGTCGTTTGGGTCTCGTCGCCCAACACTACCTCCGGGCCTGTAATTTTGGTTTGGAGTTTTTCATAATACGATTCCGATACAGAATGAAACGCATTATCCAATGTCACCGTCAGGGTTGTCGTACGGTTTACCCCCAGCGTATAACAATTAAGACCTGTTACGGAATCTACTTCCTGCGTCATATCCGTCGTTATCGTCATACTCGTCGGAATCCCGACAAACGTCACCATGCAATTAGCCTGATACCCGCCGTCACGCGTCGTGACCGTGATAACGATCGTATCGTCTCCGAACGGCTGTTTGCATTGCACCGTCGCCGTTGTGCTTCCGTCCGTTTCCGGCGTGCAGGTCAGATACTGCGTTATATCGCTTTCTTTCAAGGCCGCGTCATCGGACCAATTCACTGACCAATCCACCGACTTATCCGGCGCGTCCGCCGGCTCTACCGTCGCAACAAGCGTTACCGTCACGCCCGTTTCGTTCGCCGCTGCGAGCGTATCCGACGTAAACGCCATTTTTGCGGGCATAGCGTAACTTCCGCCGTTTTCGACCGCATTTTCTATTTCGGGTTTTTCCGGGGTTTCAGTTCCGACGTCGGAACTGCCGACGTCCGCCGAATTATTCCCTACGTCTGCAATGTCGCTGAATTTACAGCCCGACAGACACGCCGACACTATCAGCATAACGCTCAATACCATACCGAGGATTTTTCTGCTTTTCATTTCCGGCTCCTTTTGGCGGGGACTTTCGACGCCCCGCCTCGTCTTATTTTGGAGATCTTTACGTAAGAAGGATTGTCTTTGTTTGGATTCCGCCTCATCGACCGGCGCGCACGCCGTACACGATGGGCGCGTATTTATGGACCGTTGCGATTTCCCGCTTGCAATTTTTACATGTTACCGTATAGCTCGACGGTACCCGTTCGGGATCTATTTCGTTGTCCGTGAAACACCACGCACAACGATAATGCAGCCGTCCATCCGTCACGCCCATTTTATTCAACGCTTCGCGGCCAAGCTCTTCCCCGCAATAACAACGCTTTTGTCGGGCGGCTTTGAGTTGTTTATAACTGATCGGCTCACTGCATTTCGGACAAATATAATATCTCATTTTTCCGACCCTCCCAGAAGTTTTTCGATTGTGCTCGTCGCGCCCGTCAGATCCGATGTATCATAACGATATTCTCCAATCTTGACCGTTTCTTCCCCGTCCGCAACCTCCAGCACGTCACGGAGCAGCAAGAGCGTGTTTTTCAGTTCGTGCGTTTCCTGTGACGTCAGGCGCGGCTCCGCACCCGACTGGTAATTCGTTTCGGGATCGAAAAACAACCCTCCTTCGTTGCACGCCGGCCAGAGTTCCGAGCTTTCTTCTTCCCGCCGCGCGGCTATATATTCCGACTGCAGCCCCACAACGCAAAAGATAATCAGCGTCGCGCCCGAGCCGAGAACCGTCGCTAGAATCAACAATAAAAATATATCTATCGTCATTCCTCTACCCCCATGCGGTGCGACTTTTGATAACTTCTCCAGCGCTCCGTCAATTCTAACGCCTCCGGCGTACTCATATACTCAACGCCCGAACCTGCGCCGTTAGGTTCAGATTCCGACGTGTAGCCGTTTGTGTGCGTATAATTCGGCTCACCGAACGCCACGCAGCTGCGCCGGATCAGCTCGCCCAAACGCTCGCCCGTCATTTCATGCTTGCCTCGGCCGTCGTCGATCTCGTACCGCGCTACCGATCGGCCGCTCGACGACTCGAATTTCACGCTCATAACTCAATATCTCACGATTGCGGAAAACCCTTCAAACGCCATTCCGTAAACGCTTCCCACCGGGTACGGACAGGAGATTACACGATACTCAAAATCTGTCAGTTTCATTTTTTCTTGTGCCTCTTTTTTAGGTTCTCGTTCGTGCCCTTTAGTCCGGGCAGCTACCCCGGACAGGCACAATTCAGGAACGCTTATGCGCCAACGCTCCGCGTTCCGTTGGGGCGGGTCTCCTTTCGCCTTGCGGCAAGTTCGGCGCCCGCCATGCCGTACTTCAAAAACATTTCAGGTTGTGTGGTCTTTGGTATTCAAAGTGTCAGAAGATCAGCCCGCTTTCACTCGTTGTTATGCTCTCCGCTCGCGTCGCTAATGCCGAAAGATCCAGCTTTACTTGTAAAACAAACGTATCGTTTTTGTACGTCGTGTTTCCGTAATAATTGCGATAATTGACAGTGATCTGCGCATGCGTAGTCCTCATATCCTGGCACGCCGTTTTCAGAGCGTTGTTGTATAGATTCCGCGTCATCGTACTCGGAGCGACTATTTCTCCCGCAGACGTCAGGCGCGTGCCTTTGAATAAGCTGTTCAAAAACGCTTGCGAAGAAGTAAATTGTTTCGTCTCCGTCAAATCCACGCTCTGAAATACCGCGTATTGCAGTATAGGCGCAGCGTTACGAATAGCCGTCACAACCGACGTTGCCAACCCGATTTCCAGCGTTTCGATCTCCGTCACGCTCGCCAGCGTTCCTGCCGTATATTCCTCCACCAGCGTTACGTTATATGACGTGCCCGATTCCGAACACACCACCGTATCGTTGCCGCCGATAGACAATCCCGCGCCCGTCAGACGCTTTACGTAATCGACGCTTACGTCTGCTTTTGCTTCCGCATTGTCCTGGCTTGTCACCGTTACTTTGATTTGTTCACCGAACGGCTGCAAGCACGCTACTACCGCCGTCAATGCTCCGTCCGCGCTCGGCGTTACCGTCACGTAGTCTGTGACCGTTTTACCGCTCGCCCAGGTCGAGCTTGCATTTTTGAACGCGATACTCCAATCTACCTTTTTATTGGTCGCGTCCGAAGGCGTGATCGTCGCTGTCAGTGTGTAGGCCGTTTCCGCTATTGCCGACACGCCATACTCGTCATACTCGCTTGACAAAAGCTTTGTTGCCGTCAGCTGCATTCCGTTGCCTTCCGGTTTGTTAAAGATCACGCCTCCGCCAACGTCTTCGGAGGGGGCTTCCATTTCTACTCTTTCATTCCCGCCATGCGTTATCTGTTCTTTAATCGCATAGACCCCGGCGCCGATTCCGGCGCCGAGTACCAACGATAACAGATTCGACACGATTCGCGTTTTCTTATCTGTCATTTCCCTGCTTCGCTCCTTTGCTTAGAATACGATCTCCGTTTCGTCGATCTCTATGCTCTCCACGCCTTTCTGCGTTACGATCTTCGACGTGTCGAATCTCAATCCATACGTTTCAAGCAGCTTTCCGCCCTCCGCGTCATAAATTTCCACCGTGTAAGCGTCTGCTCCCGTATAGGTAGGAATGTTTGCGATCAACTTATTCTTTATCGTGTTATTCGTTTTATACAACGCTTCTCCCCACGTCTTATCGAAAAAGCCCGTCAGCGTCGCGCTCGCTCCTCCGCTGTATTCTTTCAAATCTGCGGTTTTTGCTCCCGACGCCGTTATCACTCCGCCGAATGCAAGCGCGGGTTTAATTTTGAAATATTCCGCCTTGTCCGTATTCGCGCGCGTATAAACCGTAGATTTGTTCACGCTTATCTGCACCGCCGCGCTCTTGCTCTCCATAAAGTCCAGCTGCACCAAATTTTCCGCTCCGTTTTCGCTCAATGCTTTTCCGTCCAGCGTCAGCGTATAGCCCGTTGTTCTCTGCAAATACTCCACCGTACACGTCGCATACGCTTCCGCATTATCCCGCGACGTCGCTTTTACAATGATCTGTTCCCCGAACGCCGCAACGTTCTCCACGACTGCCGTCAATGCTCCGTCCGCGCTCGGCGTTACCGTCGCATACTCCGTCACCGTTTTACCCGTCGCCCATGTCGAGCTTGCGTTTTTGAACGCTATCGTCCAATCTACCGCTTTATTTGCCGCATCCGCAGGCGTGATCGTCGCCGTCAGCGTGTACGCACTTTCCGCCTGCGCACTCACTCCGTATGCTTCATACTCGCTCGAAGCAAGCTTCATCGCCGCAAGGCGGATCCCGTGGCTCACGCCCGCTTCCGTGCTCACTTCGCCTCCGCCCGTCGAATCCTCTGGCTTCTCTTCTCCGCCCGTCGAATCCTCTACCGGGGGTTTTTCTTCTGCGCCCCAATTATAATGGTGCTGCAACAAGCCCCCGCACACCCCGCCGGCAAGGATCAGCGCCAATGCTACCGCGATCCCCCCGACTACCTGCTTCACTTTGCTTTCGCCTGCCTTTTTTACTGCCATTTCTCTTTTCTCCTTTTTCCCGTTTCCAGGTTTTTTTACTGTTTTCTTCAAGCGCTCGGTAATCCTTTTCCAAATCCTCGAAATTGTCCCTTTGGCTTTCATACGCCGCTTGCAAGTTTTTGTATCTTTCACGCAATTCGTCGTATTCTTTCCGCAGCTGCTCGCGCTCCCGCTCCAATTCCAGAATCCCCGTCACCGCCGCGCAACGCTTCGACGCGCTGCACTCCGTCACGATCCCTCCCCCCGTCTGTTCCGTGATTGCCGTTTCGAGAATGTCTTTTTCATCCTCCGGCTCGGCTGCGTTTTGTTTCCGTTCCCGATATTCTATCGCTATGTTTACTATTCCTGCTATCCCGATTTTTTCTTTATTATATCTCTTTTATTTTGATTTGTCAATAGGTTTTGGAAAATTTTTCTAAAATATTTTTACTTTGGTTAATTTTATGTAATCAGTGCGGCAATTCCGCGGACGAGGTATGGGCAGGCGATTAAGATCGAAAAAATAACGATAAACCCTATGCCGTAATTGACGAGCATACGTTTTGCTTTTTCCTTTTCCTCGTTTTTACGGGCAATAATCATCGCCACGCCCATAGCGACAGACCATACCCCCGACGTACCCAGAAACACCCAAATCATGTACGGACTATACAAGTTGAGCAAATATTCTATATAACTTGTCACCTTTTCGTATTGATTTCCTACATTTTCTATAATAGTATGTACTGCGCGGCAATTTAGAATATGCAAGCAACGCTCTCAGCGGAAACCGCTGCCTTAGCTCAGATATTATTTCGGCTTTTTGCCGTTCTTTTGCTCTTCCGCAAGAACTAAGGCGCT
>OKWG01000411.1_pt1 | contig 15846 bp, 15 predicted proteins | sample 1607091 | NCBI WGS metagenome assembly OKWG01 (sample SAMN04414080, study PRJEB24778) | human gut metagenome | material: faecal | host: Homo sapiens
GCCCCCACCCGGCTAACGGAAACGCCGCCCGAACGTTACAACGTTCCGGACGGCGTTTCTAAATTCGGACGCTCTGTCACCGCTTCGCTTTCCAGCTTTTGCGCATCCGGCTTTCTATGCCCGGCGTAGCGTCGAGGGCCACCGCCTCCACGATGTCGTCCCACGACTCGGCGACCCAGCCGACACGCTCCCGGCAGCGTTTCAGGACCTCCACGGCCCAGACCTTCACGGCGACTTTCGCCTCCGGCGACACGGCCCATCCGGCGGCCGTTTCGGCGATCCGCTCCAGATCGCCGGACTCGGGCGCATAACGCCCCAGCAGGTCGGCCATGATCTTCCCGAAATGACGCTGCGCGCTGGCGTTGGCGCAGGCCGCGAAATCGACCCGGCAAAAGGATTCGGCACGGGGCATGAACGCCTCGGGGGCGTCGAAATAGATCCGTTCGAGCACATAGGCGCCGCGGAACAGCACCTTCTGCCGGACAGGTCCCGGCAGCTCCGGATGCGGCGCGGTCACCACCGCGTACAACAGATCCACAGCCCCGGCATCGCGCACCCTCCGGGCCGTCTCGTCGGCGAAATTGCCGTGGAACCGCTCCGACAGGAGCCGTATCAGGTCAGCCTCGGTCATACTGCCGGAAACCGCTCAAAACAACTTCTTGCGGGATGTCGTAACGACGAAATCCTTCAGATAGAACGGCTCGAAATAGGCGATGTCCTCCGTGCGGCCTTCGTCGAGGGCCTGCTGGGCGAGCCGGGCAAGCCCGCGGGCCGACGGGGTCACCTCCACGCACACCGCGTCGGAAAGGATGCCGGCGCATTTGCGCGCCCCGCTGCCGAAGATCACGAACGGACGCCCCTGACCGCGGAAGGCGGCGAAACTCCCGGCGTCGACCACCTCGGCCGAAACTTCGCTCTGCGGACGCCCTTCGGCGTCGAAAACCTGCGCATAGACCTCCATGCGCCGGGCGTCGACCATCGGACACAGCAAGGCGTTCGACCAGTCATCTACGGCGAGAATCCCCGCCTCGTAGTCCTCGCGGGTCACCTCGGCCAGCGCATCCAGCGACCCGACGGCCACCAGCGGCTTCTGCAACCCGTAACACAATCCCTTGGCGAACGACACGCCGATGCGCAGTCCCGTATACGATCCGGGACCCTTACCCACAGCCACGGCGTCGAGTTCGTCGGGCGCAATGTCCGTCTCGCGCAGCAGTTCGTCGACGAACACGCCGACCTTGCGGGCGTGGTCGCGCCCCTCGTCGCTCTCGCGCAGCGACAGCAGTTCGCCGTCCTTGGCGATGCCCACGGAACAGATGTCCGTTCCGGTCTCAATAGCAAGTATTAAACTCATAAGTTATCCTATCGTTTTCTCGCCACCATCGGCGGTTGTCGCCGCCTTCGGCGTCGTTTGCAAATCTGCCCTTCCTCGGAAGGGACTCGTCGCGACGCAACCCGGATTATCCGCCGGAACGCAGACGCTATATCACCCCGAAATGCTCCAATGCGCGCCGGATTCCGTCGTCGTCGACCGAAGCCGTCACATAGTCCGCGGCGGCGAGCGCCTCGTCGCATGCGTTGCCCATCGCCACGCCCGCGCCTGCGGCCCGCAGCATCGCCACGTCGTTGCCGCCGTCGCCGAAAGCCATCGTCTCGCCGTTCGCAAAGCCGAAATGCGCGGCGAACTCGGCCATGCCCGTCGCCTTGTCGACACCCCGGACATTGACATCCGCGAAAATCGGGCACCAGCGCGACGCTACGAGCGACGGCAGTTCGGCCATCACCCTCTTTTCGAGTTCGGGATCGAAATAAAAGCACATCTGGCAGCAGTCTCCCCGGTCGAAAAGCGCCCGCAGATCGACCTGTTCGGGGACCGGATGCGCCACCATCTCCGCCAGTCGCACCACTTCGGGCGTCACGCGGTTGACGAAAACCCCGTCGTTCAACTCCAACCCGACCGGAAAATCCAGCTCCGCCGACAAGGCGAGCGACTTCTCGAAGTCGGCACGCGGAATCGGATGCCGGGCCACGACGCGGCCGTCACGCATCAGGCAGTCGGCGCCGTTGAGCGCCGCCACGCCGTCGTAGGGAATCGCCTCCAGATCGGCCAGATCGGCCGCCGCGCGCCCCGTGGCGATGAACAGCTGCACGCCGCGCGCATGGGCCCCACGCAACGCCTCGAGCGCCGAAGCGGGCACCCGGTGGGTCTTGAAGCTGATCAGCGTTCCGTCGACATCCAAAAATATAGCCTTTATCATTACCGGTAGTTTTTCATCGCCTTATCCATCTCGCGCCGGGCATCGTTCTCCTTGAGGTATTCGCGCTTGTCGTACGACTTGCGACCGCGGGCCAGCCCCACGACGACCTTCGCCAGGCCGCGCTCGTTCAGGAACAGCCGCAGGCCCACGATCGTCAGGCCCTTGTCCTGCGAAGCGCGCTGCAACTTGTCCAGTTCGCGGGCCGTGAGCAGCAGCTTGCGGTCGCGGCGCGGCACGTGGTTGTTGCACGTTCCCCAGGCGTATTCGGCGATGTTGACGCCGCGCACCCACAGTTCGCCCTTGTCGAAATAACAGAACGTATCGACCATCGAGGCCTTACCGGCGCGGATGGACTTGATCTCCGTTCCGACGAGCACGATGCCCGCAACGTATTCTTCCAGAATCTCATAGTCGAACGTCGCGCGCTTGTTCCGGATATTTATCTTTTTCTGTTCACTCATAATACTCAAAAACGGCACACAAATTGCGATTTTAATTGCGGGGGTGGGAATCGGTCAAGGTAACTAATTCTTTTATCTTTGATATGTTTTACACATCTTTCTGTTTATTTTCTGTTTGCACACGGTATGCGCAGTGATGCGTGTACGACCCGAGACCCGCCCCCTTTTTCTTAAAAAATCCTTATCCCGAAGTCTCCCTTCAATGCGGCCCGTCCAATACGGGTTATAAAATCAATCGTTGTATCTTATTTGCAATCGTTACTTTGACCTGATTGTAGGCCGTAAGCCGCTGCACCACGTCGCGCATCTCCTCGTCGGAAATGTTCTCGTCGCCCAGCCGGCCCTGCAACTCCTTGATCAGCGCCTCGATCACCTTCGACTTGTAGAGCGTCACGGCCTTCGGAACCCCCACGGCCAGCATCTCGGCATCGGTGTCGATGTGGATCTCCTTACGCCGCCACAGCTCGCTGGCCACATAGTTGTCGTCCGAGGTGAGGATGTCCACCGACATGTTGCACACCTCGGGGTCGATATGGTTCAGGAAGACGTGCGCCGGAACCTCCACCCCCGTCCCCAGCTGCGCCCACTGCTCGCGGTAGGCCGCCATGATCTTGTTGTAGACCGGATTGCGGAAGGCGATGTTGTCGTCGCTGAGCTCCGAGAAAATCACCTCCGCGACGTTGCACGCCACCATCGTCCGGCCCTCCTTGAAATCGAACGAGCAGTGCCCGTACTTGAGCAGGTATTTCACGATCTCGCGCTCCAGCGTCTCGAAACTGCTCCCCGCCTCGACCTGTTTGACGAACTCCACCCCGGGCTGCTGCGCCTCCCGCTGCCGGAGGGTCGTCTGACGGCGCAGGAACTCGTCGGTCTCGCGGTCGCCCGACGTGGTCATGCGCTTGCGCGCCACCTCCGAAATGAGTATCTGCTCGTCGATGTCCATGATCCGCGCGCACTCCTTGATGTAGACCGAGCGCTGAATCGGATCGGGAATCACCGACACCGACTGCACCATGTCGGCGATCAGCGCCGCTTTGCGGATCGGGTCGCCCTCGGCGTCCTGCAACAACAGTTTGGCCTTGAACTCCAGGAAGTCCTGCTCGTTGGCGCGGATATACTCCTGCAACTCGGATGCCGTATGGCTGCGCGCGAACGAATCGGGGTCCTCCGGCTCGGGCAGCAGCACCACGCGCACGTTCATGCCCTCCTTCAAGATCATGTCGATACCGCGCAGCGAGGCGTGAATGCCCGCCGAATCGCCGTCGTAGATCACCGTGATATTCTTCGTAAAGCGGTTCAGCAGGCGTATCTGCTCCGTCGTAAGCGACGTGCCGGACGAAGACACGACGTTCTCGACCCCTGCCTGATGCATCGAAATCACATCGGTGTATCCTTCGACCATGATGGCGAAATCCTGCTGCTGAATGGCCTTCTTGGCGAAATAGAGGCCGTAAAGTTCGCGTTTCTTGCTGTATATCTCGCTTTCGGGGGAGTTCTGGTACTTGGCCACCTGCTTGTCGGTGCGCAGCGTGCGGCCTCCGAACGCCACGATGCGCCCCGAAATGTTGTGCACGGGGAAGATCACGCGGTCGCGGAAGCGGTCGTAGAGCGACCCGTCGCTCTCGCGTTGCAGCGAAAGCCCCGTCGAGACGAGAAACTCCTGCTTGTAACCCGCCGCCAGGGCGTCCTTCGACATCCGGTCGCCTTTCGCCGGACAGAATCCCAGTCCGAATTTCCGGATCGTGGCGTCGGTCATGCCGCGCTTCTGACGGAAATAGGCCAGGCCCACGCTCTGCCCTTCGGTCTCGCGGTGGAGGTAATTGGCGAAGTACTCCGCAGCCCAGCCGTTCAGGGCGAACATCGACTCGCGGTCGTCGTTGCGTCGCACCTCCTCCTCGGTCATCTCCTTCTCCTTGACCTCGATGCCGTAGCGCTTGGCCACCATCTTCAGCGCCTCGGGATAGGTGATGTTCTCGTGTTCCATCAGGAAAGTCACGGCGTTGCCGCCCTTGCCGCATCCGAAACACTTGTAGACGCCCTTCGAGGGCGACACGACGAACGACGGGGTTTTCTCGTTGTGGAACGGACAGCACGCCTGGTAGTTCACGCCCTTGCGTTTGAGCGTGACGTATTCGCCGATAATATCCACGATATTGGCGGCGGCGTAAATGCGGTCTACTGTTTCCCGGTCGATCATAGTCTACAAAGGTACGAATAATCGAATTAAGAATTAAAAATTAAGAATTAAAAATTATTCTCCGCCCGCCGTCTTCCATCCGATGTCCCTGCACTTCTTCGGCATGAGATTCGAACACGAGGAAATAATTCGCGACTTTTAATTCTTAATTTTTAATTCTTCACTACCTTTGCATCTATGGATTTCAAGTTAGTATCGGACTATGCCCCGATGGGCGACCAGCCGGAGGCGATCGGGCAGCTCGTCAGCTCGATCGAACACGGGTCCAAACACAACACGCTGCTGGGCGTGACGGGTTCGGGAAAGACTTTCACGGTGGCCAACGTCATCGCGCGGCTGAACCGTCCGACGCTGGTCCTGAGCCACAACAAGACCCTCGCGGCGCAGTTGTACGGGGAGTTCCGCAACTTCTTCCCGGAGAACGCCGTGGAATATTTCGTGTCGTATTACGACTACTACCAGCCGGAGGCCTACCTGCCTTCGACGGACACCTATATCGAGAAAGACCTCCAGATCAACGCCGAGATCGAGAAGATGCGCCTCGGCACGGTCGCCACGCTGCTGTCGGGCCGCCGCGACGTGATCGTCGTGTCGAGCGTCTCGTGCCTCTACGGCGCGGGCAACCCGGCGGACTTCCACGCCACGGCCATCAACATCAAGGTGGGGCAGGTCGTCAGCTACAAGCATTTCCTCTACAAGCTGGTCGAGGCGCTCTACACCCGCACCGAACGCGAGCTGGAGCCTGCGACGTTCCGCGTCAACGGCGACACGGTGGACATCATGGCGGCCTTCGGCGAGTTCGGCAACCAGTGCTTCCGCGTGATGTTCTTCGACAACGAGGTGGAGGCCATCCAGTCGATCGACCCCGTCACGGGACAGCGCATCGCCTCTCTCGACAGCATCACGCTCTACGCCACGAACCTGTTCGTGACGACCAAAGAGCGCATCAACGCCGCCGTGCAGCAGATCTACCTCGACCTGGGCAAGCAGATCGAGTTCTTCGAACGCGCCGGGCGTCCGATGGAGGCGCAGCGCATCAAGCAGCGCGTGGAGTACGACCTCGAAATGATCAAGGAGCTGGGCTACTGCCCGGGCATCGAGAACTACTCGCGCTACTTCGACGGCCGCGCCGCCGGGACGCGCCCCTTCTGCCTGATCGACTATTTCCCGAAGGACTACCTGATGGTCGTGGACGAGAGCCACGTCACCCTGCCGCAGGTCCACGCCATGTTCGGCGGCGACCGCGCCCGCAAGGAGAACCTCGTGGAGTACGGCTTCCGCCTCCCGGCGGCCAAGGATAACCGCCCGTTGACCTTCTCGGAGTTCGAACAGTTGCAGGGCACGTCGATCTACGTGAGCGCCACGCCCGCGGACTACGAGCTGATGAAGAGCGAGGGCGTGATCGTCGAACAGCTGATCCGCCCCACGGGGCTGGTGGACCCGCCGCTGGAGGTGCGCGTGACGCTGAACCAGATCGACGACCTGATCGGGGAGATCGACAAGCGCGTGAAGAACGACGACAAGGTGCTCGTGACGACCATCACCAAACGCATGGCCGAGGAGCTTTCGAAATACTTCGACCGCGTGGGCGTGCGCAACCGCTACATCCACTCGGACGTCGACACGCTGGAGCGCATCCAGATTCTCGAAGACCTGCGGGCCGGGATGTTCGACGTGCTGGTGGGCGTGAACCTGCTGCGCGAGGGACTCGACCTGCCGGAGGTGGCGCTCGTGGCGATCCTCGACGCCGACAAGGAGGGATTCCTGCGCAACGTCCGGTCGCTCACGCAGATTGCCGGACGCGCCGCGCGCCACTCGCAGGGCAACGTGATCCTCTACGCCGACACCTGCACCGACTCGATGCGCTACGCAATCGAGCAGAGCAACCGCCGCCGCGAGAAGCAGATGCGCTACAACATGGAGCACGAAATGCTGCCGCGGCAGGCGCAGAAGAGCGGCTCGGGACAGAGCGCGCTGCTGGCGGGCCGCGTCGACACGTCGGAGGTCAACATGACGGCCTACCCCATTGCCGAAGACCACTACGCGGCGGCGGCCGACGTGCAGAAAAACTACACGGCCAGCGAGAACATCGACGCGCTGATCGACAAGGCCCGCGAGGAGATGGAACGCGCGGCCAAATCGCTGGACTTCCTCGCCGCGGCGAAATTCCGCGACCGGATGTACGAACTCCAGAAACTGCGGGAGGAGAACCGGAATCAGAATTCAAAATTCACAATTCACAATTCATAATCGGGCATTCTGCAAAAATCGGCCTGAAAGTCCGCTCCCGACGACACGAAAAGTCGTTCGGCTATGAATGGAATTCAGATTCTTGTCTATTCCGGTTTTTCCGCATGGCGGAAGGTGAAGTATTTGGCCGCGAGGAAACTGTAAACCGTCGTCAGCAGCGTCGTGACCATCTTCGCCGGCGTGGGCCACACGCCGCAGACTTCCACGAAGAACTTCAGCCCCGCATAGGTCAGCAGCACCGACCCCGCCACCGAAAGCAGGTAGCGCAGAAGCTGCGTCCCGGCCCCGATCGGCGACCGGCGGAACGCCACGTAACGGTTGAGCCAGAAGCCCACGAAGAAGGTGAACGGAAAGACGAGAATCATCGCCGCGATGTGCGGGGAGACAACCACGAATCCCAGGTCGACGTAGCGGTGCGCCACGATGAAATTGTAAAAGAGGAAATAGCAGACGGGATCGAACAGGATGTAGGTCACACCGCCGCAGACCGCGTAACGGAACACCTGCCGGGGCAGGACCGCGGCGACGGGCCGGATGTAAAACCAGTCGATCGCCCGGATTATCAACTCCGCAAGGGCCATCAGCGGGCGGTGTAGGTCCACATGTCGGGGAAACGCCCGTCCTGCACGCGGATGAACTGCGCACAGGCTCCGGCATCGTCCGACGAGAAGGGCGAAACCATGAATTTCCCCCCGAAACGGTAAATCCGGCAACGGAGCGCCGACTCCCTGGCCTCGGTCTCCCGCACGGCGCGCCGGGCGTTCTCTTCGGTGCTGAAAACCCCCAGCACGACATAGTGGCGGCCCGAAAGCAACGCCGTCGGGGCGTCCTGCTCCTGCGCCGGATGCGTTTCGGCGATCTCCGGTTCCGGGGCTGCGTCGGGAACGGAAGCCCCCGAAGCCGCGCCCCCCGCCTGCGCAGCGGACTCCCCGGCCACAGACCGTTCCGTCGGAGGAACTTCGGCCAAAGCATCGGGCGCTTCGACGGTCCCGAAGCTGTCGGACGCAGCGGGAATCTCCGTCACGGCCGCCGCTTCCGGCGCCTCCGGATAGAGCAGCAGGAACTCCCGCCCGCCATAGACCGCCGCAATCCCGATTGCCGCGATGCCGACCCACAGCGGCCAGTCGAAACGACGCTGCACACGAACCCGCACGGGTTCGCGCCCCTGCGGATTCAGCCGGAGGTCGAACGCCTCGTCGGGGATAAAATTCTTGAATTTCAGCTCTCCGACGCCCTCGACGGTCAGCAGGTCGGCCCGGTGCACCCGGGCGATCCAGCGGTCGTAAACGGCCTGCGCCTCGGCTTCGGGTTTTTCGTATCCGCCGGCCTCACGCATGACGCGGGCAATCTCGTCGACCAGCGACACGCCCCGCTGCTGCGAGGTGAAGGCCACCGTGCGGCTCGGCGGCAGTACGGTTCGCCGGTTGAGCCGCCTGGCTCCCTGCCGCTCGGTGTAGAGCGAGCCTACGCCGGGCAGAAAAATCTCCCCGCCGCCGGCCAGCAGGTTGCCGACAAGCCTGCCGATCTGCTCTTCCATCGGGTTCGCGTTCATTTTTTCTTCTTTTTAGGCGTTGCGGCCGGGGCTTTCGGCACCGGGGCCGGAACCGTTCCGGGCCGGGTCGCGCCCCGCCAGATCATATAGATTCCCAGCAGGATGAAGGGAATGCTGAGCCACTGGCCCATGTCCAAAGCCCAGCCCACTTCGAAAGGCTCCTGCTCGGTTTTGATGTACTCGATGAAAAAGCGCGTGAGGAACGTACCGATCAGGCCGATTCCGAACAGAATGCCCGGACGGCGGCGCGCAATGTCCCTCCTGTAATAGAGCCAGCAGAGGATGCCGAAAGTCGCCAGGTAGCAGAGCGCCTCGTAAATCTGCGTCGGGTGCACCGCCGCAGGGGCGAACTCGGCCACCCACTTGTGCGAACGGACGAACTCGAAGCCCCACGGCAGGGTCGTCGCCTGGCCGAAAATCTCCGAGTTGAACAGGTTGCCCAACCGCACGATCGCACCGCCGATGCCCACCGGAATCATAATGCGGTCCAGCGACCAGATATAAGGCAGTTTGTTGCGGCGCGAGAAGAGCCACAACCCGATCAGCAGGCCTATGGCCGCGCCGTGGCTGGCCATTCCTCCGTCGCGGAATCCCGTGATGATGGTCCACGGCTTCGAAAGGTATTCCATCGTGTCGTAGAACAGACAGTGGCCGAGCCGCGCGCCGAGGATCGTGGCGAGTGTTCCGTAAATGAAAATCGACTCCGAGACCTTTGCGGGAAGTCCTTCTCGATTGACGAAGTTATCGAAGAATTTCGCGCCGATCAGAATGGCCAGCGCCCACATCAGCCCATAATAACGGATGTCGAGCGACCCGATGCTGAACAGCACCGGATCGAAATTCCAGACAACGGAAAGAGGTTGTAGAATCATTTATTTAAGTTGTTTCTTTATTATTCAGCCCCGATTTCCTTTTCGGGCGGTCACAGTCGCCGTCTCCGGCGTCGCATTCGAATCTGCCACCCCGCCCCTCTTTCGGGGAGGGAGACGGCGTACGCCCCGCGCCTCTCGTCCGAAAGCCGTCTCTCAAACGACCCTCGTAAAGGACTTGTCGCGACGCAACCGGAATTCAGACCGAAATGCTAACGGATCTTACTCCGGATTTCGTACATTCTATTTCATCTCCTGCAAATTCACCTTCTTCAGCGTGAAGGAGAACGTGCTGCCCACGCCGAGTTCGCTGCGGACCGTGATCCGTTCGCCGTGCGCTTCGACGATATGTTTGACGATGGCCAGCCCGAGTCCCGTGCCGCCCTGCTCCCGCGACCGCCCCTTGTCCGTACGGTAGAAACGTTCGAACACACGCGGCAGGTCCTCCTTGGCGATGCCCGAACCATTATCCTCCACCTCGATCAGAATTTTGTCCAGCATGTCGCGGAAGCGGATGCGGGTCTGCCCGCCCTCCTTGCCGTAGCGGATCGAGTTGATGATCAGGTTGACGAACACCTGCCCGATGTAGTGTTTGTCGGCCAGCACCCAGAAGGGCGAAGGCAGGTTGTCGGTCCCCTTGACCGAAATCCGGATCTCCTTCCTGTCGGCCTCCATCTCGGCCTGCTCGGCGATCTCCTTGGCCAGCGCCACCACGTCGAATCGCTCCAGATTGAGCTTGTTCATGCTGCTTTCGAGTTTCGAAATGGTGTCGAGGTCGTTGACGATGTTGATCAGACGGTCGATGCTCTTCTCGGCGCGTTCGAGGTATTTGCGGTTGATCAGTTCGTCCTCCAGCCCTCCGTCCAGCAGCGTCGAAATATATCCCTGGATATTGAATATCGGGGTTTTCAGTTCGTGGGCCACGTTGCCCAGATATTGCTTGCGGAAGCACTCGGCCTCTTTCAGCCGGGCGATCTCCCGGTCGTTGGTGTCGGCCCAGGCCGTCAGCTCCTCGCCGATGTTCTCGACGCGCTTGTCCTTCAGTTCCGAGAAGATCTCGTTGGTGTGCACGTCGCGCGAAAGCACGATCGAATAGATCGGCTTGAGTTTGTAAGCCACGTACTTGCGGATGATGAACAGCGCCGCGAGCGCCACCACGACGAAGACCCCGACCGACGTGCAGAGCGTGATCCACCATTCGATATGCTGTATAACCATACCCACGGCGACGATCGCCGTGGCGAGCAGGGCGATCCACAGCGACGCGCCCTCCTTTGTCTTGATGTGTACCATAGGCTTACTTCATGTAGTTTTGCATCAGCCGGGCGATGTATTTGCCGACGATGTCGAATTCGAGGTTCACGACCGAACCGACTTCGATGCGGCAAAAATTCGTGTGCTCGAAGGTGTAGGGAATGATCGCCACCCGGAAACTGCTCTCTTTCGAGTCGCAGACCGTGAGGCTCACGCCGTTGACCGTCACCGAACCTTTCTCGACCGTGCAGAGTCCGGCGCCCTGCGGCTCGTACTCGAAGGTGAAGTACCAGCTTCCGTCGGCATCCTCCTTCGCCGTGCAGACCGCCGTCTGGTCGACGTGCCCCTGCACGATGTGCCCGTCGAGCAGGGCATCGGGTTTCATCGACCGTTCGAGGTTGACCAGATCGCCTTCGCGCAGCAACCCGAGATTGCTCCTGTCGAGCGTCTCCTTCATGGCCGTCACGGTGTAGGTGTCCTCCGTGATGTCCACAACTGTCAAACATACGCCGTTATGTGCTATGCTCTGGTCGATTTTCAACTCCTTGCAGAAATCCGCCCGGAGCGTGAAATCCTTGTTCTGACGGTCCGTGCGGATCGAAACCACTTCCGCCGTACGTTCCACGATGCCTGAAAACATACTCTTCAACTGTTTATGATCAATTTTCCCTTCACTTTGTAGACCGAGACTATATCGTTGACGTTCAAAACGATGTCATCGTAATTCTCCCGATCCCCGGCCACCAGGCGGACTTTGCCCTCCTCGTCGGCGGCCCGAACTATCCGCAAAGTTACAATTTTTCGGCAGACTATCACATATTCACCCCCGGGAATAATTGCATCGCGGTCCACGGCTTTCAGCAGCACGACCGTTCCGGGCGGCACGATGTTTCCCATCGCACGCCCCGTATAGCACATCGCCAGGTCGCACGCCCCCACCGGAGGCACGACGAGGTTGCTCTCGGCCTCGAGATGTTCCAGATGTGCGATGCCCTGTTCGACATCCACATTATAATAAGGTATCTGCGCGCCGCGTATCCGCTCCTCGGAGAACATCTGCCCCTCCCCCGTCAGCAGCCAGAGTTTGTCGACCTGGGGGAATTTGCTGACGATACGGTCGGCGACGTCCAGCGAAATGCCGTTGTTGCCCCGCTTTATCTGATAGAGGTTTTCGCCGCGCGCCAGGCCGATATATCGCGCAAAATAGTTGGTCGACATATTCGCCCACTTGATTACGGCCTCGATTCTTTGCCAATTATTCTGCTTTTCTCGCATTTTTTTTCGAATATTAAAAAAATTTTTGCATCTTTGCACACCCGGTCCCGTAGTTCAATGGATAGAATATAAGATTCCGGTTCTTACGATATGGGTTCGATTCCCGTCGGGACTACCAGGCACAGGTGCGCAACAAGTGCACTTGTGCTTTTTTTTATCGTATCTGGGCGAATGCAAAGTCGGGCGTCACTTAATTTATTCAACAAAAATAGTAACAAATTTCGATCATACAACAAAAAATAGCATATTTGATCGCCCGAATATCACTTTTAGACACACCTGTTCGTAATACGATAAAAGGAATCCGCACTCCCGGTGCGAACTCCTCTTATACAATAAATGTGCGATTTATAAAATCAGACTTCAAAAAGAGAGGCGCACGCCCAGTCTCAAGGTCAGCGTCAGAGGTGAATCCGTACGCGACGTACGCAATCCGGTTTCGGTGAAGTAATACGATCCTTCAGGCTCGAAATAAAGCCCCACCATACCGCCTACACGGTATTGCGCCCCCACGGCTGCAAGCGCCGACCACTGCACGCCCGGTTCGTCGACGGTCTCGGAGCCGAGCCGGGCCGAAACGCATTTCTCGACCATGCCGCCCGCACCCATATATAACGAGAAGCGGCCGCGCTCGAGGAACTGCCAGTTGAAGCGGAGGGGAACCCCTATGAAATGGAGTTTTTGCGCCACGTCGTCCGAGGTGTACTGCATCCTCACGTCCGAACGCAGCAGGGTGTAGTTCACGCCGCTTTCCAGCGACAGTCCGTGGGCGAACTCCTTGCGCACGGCGATGCCGAAGCTCAACGGCTGGTGGTGGCGGAACGAACTCTCGCCGTATCCGCTGCTGCGCAGGGGCGCCAGGCTGTTGCCGTTGCCGATCACCGACGAAGCATCGTTCTTTATCGAGGTGTTGAGCATCCGGGGAGCCAGACCTTCGCTGTTTCCGCCCGCCACGCCGCCGCCGGCAAACAGGGAGAACGACGCCTTTTTATGCGGTTTGGTGTAGGCTACGAACGGCTCGTCGGAGAACCCCGCACGACCGGCCGCGCCGGCCGCCGACCGCGTTGCGGGCCGCCCGGAAGCCTGCTTCGAAGCCCTTTCGCCGGAAGCCTCCGCCTTTGCAGTATCTCCGGAGGCCGCCTTTGCGGTTTCACCGGACGACGCCTTCGCCGCCTCTCCGGAAACTTCCGCCGCGACCTCTCCGGGCCGGACCGCAGGCTCACCGTCCGTCCGGAGATTTTTCAGAGCCGCCGTCTGCGCAGGCTGCCCTGCGGCCGCAGCGAAGAGCGACCGCCGCCCCGCGGAGGATGCCTCCCCGGCAACCTGCTCCCGGGGCAGCCCCACCGCCTTTGCAAGGGCGTCCCGTACGGTTTCCGGCTCCACGGGCTGCGGTATGGCAACCGCGGTTGCTCCGTCTTCCGCCACCGATGCGATAACAGTCCCATCATTTTCCAACGCCTTGTCCGGCCGGAGCAGGAATTCACCCGCAACGGCCAAGATCAGCACGGCAGCGGCTGCGGCGGCAATCCGCGGCCGGTAGATCCGCCATACGGACCCGCGGGGTTTTGTCCCGGAAACCTCCGGCCCCGGAGCCGCACCGCCCAACTCGCGCTGCAAACGCTCCCATCCCCCCGCCGGAGGCGGGAGTTCGGCGTCGCGAAGCGCGTTCCGCATGGCTTTGATCCAATCCTTGTCTTGTTTCATAGTTCTATGTGAGTCCGGCAGCGCCGGATGATCCACCTTTTTCTGATATTCCGGAGCTGCATCCTCTCGATTTCAATGCGTCTCCAAATAAGCCCTAATCCTGCGGGCCAGCATGGCCCGGGCGCGAAACAACTGCGAAGAGGAGCTTTTCTCGTTGATTCCCAGCATCCGGGCGATGTCGCGGTGGGAATACTCCTCGATGCAGTAGAGGTTGAACACCGCCCGGTAACCCTCGGGCAGCTCGCCGATGAACCGCATCAGCACCTCGCGCGGAACGCGGGCCATCTCCGCCACGTCCGGTTCCGCCACCTCCGCCGCGGCCTTCCCCTCGTCGAGCGTCACGCTTCCCAGCTTGCTGCGGCTGCGTATCCACTCCAGCGCCACGTTGACCGTGATCCGCTCGATCCAGGCGCGCAGCGAGCCGGTTCCCCGGTAGGTGAAGCGGTCGAACGCCCCGTAGATCTTCAGGAAAGCGTCGTGGAGCAGGTCTTCGGCCGTCGCGCGGTCTCCGGCGTAACGCATGCAAATCGACAACAGACGGCCTGCATAGCGGTCGTACAGCTCCTTGCGGGCCATATCGTCCCCCTTCCTGCACCCTTCGGCCAGTATCTGTTCCTCCATTTGCATTACTCAATACACTCTATAAATGCCGCAGAAGGCAAAAGACTGCATGAGTGAAAAAAATTTATTTCGCATGCAGTATTCGGCCCTGCCGGACGTTTTAAGAGCGAAAGGTAACATAAAATATGGATATTATGAAAAAATTCGGTTTATTCCTCATCGCAGCTATAGCTGTCACCGCTTTTACCTCCTGCAACGACGACGACGGCGGCGAACCGCTCCGTACGCTCATCACCACCGTCCGCACGCTCGACGGCGGAGACTACTATTTCCAGCGCGACAACGGGGAGACGCTCTACCCCGGCAACAAGTCCCGCGTCCCAGGCTACAAGCCCGATCCCGACAAAACGCAGCGGGTCATCATCTGGTTCACATTGCAGAACGGCATTGCCGATTACGATTACAACATCGACCTCTATTTCGTGGAAAACATCTACACCGGCACTTCGGAGGTCGTGACCGACGCAGCTCGGCTCGAAGAGCTGGGCAGCGCCAAAACGGGCTTCCAGGGCAATACGTTCAACCTCACGAAAGAGTGGCTGACCTTCTATGCGCTCTACCCCGTATCGGACAATTCGAAACACACGTTCACGGTGATCGTCAACGAGGTGAAAGCCGAAGGCGAAGAGGGTGACGGAGGCGCCGAACAGTCCGAAGCGGCCGAAACGGATTACCTGCAACTGGAGTTGCGCCACAACCCCGGCGGCGACACGCAGGGCTATACCGACGGCTACTACGTTTCGTTCGACCTCACGCCGCTCGCCGAACGGCTCGAAGGCAAGAAGGGCGTCGTCCTGCATATCGAGACCAACGAAAACGGTCCCCAGGAGATCAAACTCGACCTGCCGCAGGAGAAGTAGCCACTCCCTCACGGCAGCTGCTCCGGTCCGCCACTCTGCGGACCGGATTTTTTTGCGCCCTGCCGCAGCGCCCCGCAGAGGCGCGTGTGGTCGGAAGATTCGTTCTCCGGAACCTCGACTCCGTTTTCAGGCGGCAGCTCCCGGGGGTCCGCCCGCAACTGCGTTGCGGGCAGGCCTCCCCCGGGCGAAGCGAGCCGGCCCTTCCCGGGCCATGCCCCGGATCGCGCTCCCACACCAGCCGTGCGTTCCCACACCGGCCGTGCGCTCCCACATCGGCCTCCGGCCCGCCTCCCGGCGCATTGTTTTTTCGCCCCGAGGGCGCAGATTTGCCGAAAATCGCTATCTTTGCATCATGTCAATCGTACGCAACACGGAGAGCGATCTCGAATTCGAGAACAAAATCCGCCCGCAGGAGCTGGAAACCTTCTCCGGGCAGGACAAGATCGTCGACAACCTCCATATTTTCATCAAGGCGGCGCTCATGCGCGGCGACTCGCTCGACCACGTCCTGCTGCCCGGCCCCCCGGGACCGGGCAAGACGACCC
>OKWG01000416.1_pt1 | contig 15802 bp, 9 predicted proteins | sample 1607091 | NCBI WGS metagenome assembly OKWG01 (sample SAMN04414080, study PRJEB24778) | human gut metagenome | material: faecal | host: Homo sapiens
GGTTTAATGTTGTTTGTTGGCTTTACCATAACTTAAACTCTTCCGCAATTTCTCTTATCGGTTGTTCTTCGATTTTGGCGTTATTCAATAAACTTTCTTCGATGGGATAAGTGGCACACGTTCCGTCTTCTTTATATCCCATAATTTTATTTACCTTTAACTCTGCCCGGCAGCTTCGTCAAAACGCCTGCCACTTGCCCGGCTCGGGAGATTGCACAACCAATTTAACCAATTTTTTTGTCAATTTGAAATTTACTCGGCAAATCTCTTTTTGTTTAACAAAAATTCTGTTAAAATATTAACTGTAGCTTCATATATTTTGAAATAATAAATAAGTTTATTATATTTGTCATTCCCCATATTTTCTTCAAGTATCTTTTTTTTGGCAATTTGATAATTATCGTCAACATATTCTTCATAACCAGGTCCAATGAATTTAGAATATTTACCTTCAAGAACGTGCCATACAATACCTGCTAAAAAAGTATTATCTGCTATAAAATCATAATCATCAAAATCACGTAATGGCTGCGGAATATAAATATCATAATATTCGCGCAAAATTTTTAAATCTTTTTGCCTTAACATTTAATAAACACCTCCGTTGAATACAAGCTACTGCTGCACAAACTAATCCACACGTTGCCTTTTGCGACTTTAAGGAAAAAAAATAATATTCCTGTAAACCTTGAAGTCCATTATCCCTTCCACGTCATAAAAATGCTTTATAATAGCATCGTCTCTACATAAATAATATAAAGCGTTAATTTTGTCATGTCAAGAAATAAAATAAAAAATGATTTGCTAGGCAATCTTTTTGTTTTTTATTCGTCTGTTAATCTAAGACCATAATTGCCTTGATAATTTTTTCGAACTTTTTCATCAGAGTCAAAACTTATCCTTACATGGTCATTAAATTCTTTAAAATATACGACATCATTTAATATGCTCATATAGAACTTTAATGGTGGTATGTCAATTAAATTAAAACAAAAAGATTTGCATTTGCAAATCTCTTTTAGTTTTTCTAATTAAATACTTGATATTTTGTTTTTTCTGCCTTCTTTTTTAATTCTTACAATAGATAAATCTAATGACCCTTCATCTAAATCTCCATAGCAATATGATTCCCCTTTTCCGGTTTCGCCCCATAAATGAATTTCTGGCGGAAGTTCTTTTGTGCAAGCAAGGCTAAATAAAATCTTTGCTAACGATATTAAGCCTTCCTTATTTGCTTCGATTTCGAGTAACTTATTACTAGGTTGAGTTATCATTATAGATGCATTATTTTCCCAAATATACTCAAACTCATCTTCGTTAATTTCAAACTCTATTTTCATTTTTTAAATCTCCTATAAAAAGAAAATATGAATATTTCCAATCATCTTTATCATCCAAAAAACATAAAAGTAATTAGTTTATTACCTTCCCATATTGATTGAACTCCTCTAAAACCATTTGGACTTGCCAATAGTGAATTTATAGCAATTCGGCCGTTAGCTTCCAAAATATAACTTTGATTAGATAAAAAGACATTATTAAAATGATTGTTTAATCGCTGTCGTCCAATCGCATTATCATGAATACCAATTTTACTTAATTGAACAGCATTATCCATACTTCTTTTAACACTATGAGCATTACCTTTAGATTTTCCAAAAGCATAATCAAGTTTATTGCCCAAATCAGGTTCAATGTTATTAACTTTACAGGCATTATGTACTAAAAACCTTTTTTTACTAATATAGTAAGTATGGAAATCTTTTACTTCGAAGTTGTAGGTGGTTTCGGGGATTTCAACGTGTTCAGTTTTTAAAGATTCTATTTCTGCTTTGCTGCCGTCACTGAGAAGAAGATTGTCTCGTTCTTTCAGTTCCCTTGCAGGCACAAAGCCTTTTCCCTCTACATAGAAAGGGTGTTCCGCAGTGCAGATTATTTCCTCTCCCGCCGCATAAACATGATACCACTCTTGCGTTTCGTTGCGGAAAAGACGCACCACCTCTTTGTAGCCCTGCTCGCCTGTTTCCTCGTCATAGGCAAGCACCTTGTCTCCGACTTCTATTTCTTCTATCGGTTTAAGCGTTTCTTTTCCCGCTTGGTCTAAACATGCTATAAGCGTCCCTGCTTTGAAACATTTCGGAGCTGCGTTTTGAATCGCCTGTACAGCTTTGCTGACGCCGAATGACACCATTGCAAGTGTCAAGCTGATTGCAAATGCGGGCGCAAGCTCTTCGTTTATGTAATTGTTAAAGCCGTCTACAAAGCTTTCCTTATTCCGGAATCCCGCTATTGTTGCGCCTATCACCAACGAGACTGTCGTTCCTAATACTGCCGATATATAATACGGTGTGAACGCAGGACAGAATATTGCCAAAATCGTTGCCGCTATGAAGATTACCAACGACAGCAATTTTCCCAATTTGCTTCCCCAGAATCTTTTCCAGGACACATTCCAGAAATACTGCCACTTGCTTAACTCCGGCGCATCATAGACAAGCTCTGTTTCCGTCTCTATTGTATATTCATTATATGCTTCACTCAACGGATTTGTCAATATAATTATTTTGCTCTATTAAATTTAAAAAAGAGATTTGAATTTGCAAATCTCTTTTTGTTTTAATCGTCGGTTAGTCTTAAACCATAGTTACCTTGATAATTCTTTTGAACATTCTCATCTGAATCAAAATTTATTCTTATGTTATTGTTAAATTCAGTTGTATATCCTATTTCTTCCAAAATTGCTATAAATTCTTTTTTGGTCAAATCTGTGATTTTTTTTGTCTTAAACATTTCCAACTCTAAGTCTGTTTTATAAAAGATTAATATATCCAATTCTTCACCAAAAATTGGCACACATTCTATATTATAAATCTTACAATTATTTTTTTTTGACCAATGTACTATTCGAGGAATGGCTTTTTTCAAATAATACCATTGTTTGAAATTTTTTTTATCCATTTCTTGAATTTTATTTTTCATTTCTTGAGTTATAATATACATAATTGCTCCTCATAATTGAATAATACCTATTCCTAATTGACTTAAATGTTTTATTTCACGTAAAAATGAATACGTAGCATTAACAATACTATGTGACGCATAAAATGTTTTGCCCAACGCAATTTGCTGATTGAGGAAAGCTTTATTGATTAGCCACATATTATCTTTGCCCACAATCTGAGATATCGCGTCCCACTCCTGCAAATAAAAATACGTAAATTCATTTCCCGCTCTTGCTATATAGGAAGTCGCTCCTCCGTCTTCAATTTTACCCAGCATGACTTTTGAACTTTCAGGATTATGAGTTCCCAACCTCGCAAGTGCTTCATAATCTCCGTTTTTTGCCGCATCAATTACAGCCGACTTGTTGTTGGTAACGGTTTTTGGAGTAACGGCAGCATTGGCAACAGAATATCTAAGGGTGTTTAAGCCTAAGGTAACGATATAAATAGCTGACGTTATGGCTACTTCCTGCGCCCAGTTGTTTCGGATATAATTGACAAATCCGTTCCAAAATCCGTATCCCTGCTGCGAGCTTTGGTATCCTGCCAACAACGCACCTATGCCTAACGAAACTACCACCGCTCCGAAAGCAAATGCATATCCAGCCCAAATTTCAGGTGCAAAAATCGGGAAAGCTATTGACGCTGCAATCGTTGCTATCGTCGCCATAACGAACAACGCCGTTGCAAGACCTTTTCCCCAACCGCTCCGCCAGTAGGATTGCCATTTTGTCAATTCCGGAGGGTCAAATGCCAATTCTGTCGCTGTCTCTATTGTATATTCATTATATGCTTCACTCAACGGATTTGTCAATGTCGAGTTATGCAGATTCAAGCCGTATATTGTCGTTGCGTTGGCAAGCGCTGTTTCGGGGCTTCCGCCGTCAAGGAATTGCTTGGTTGCCGTGCTGTAAAAACGGTTGTTTATGTAATAAAACCCACTGTCGCTGTCGTAATACTGACTCTTCCATCTTACGGGATTGAGCGTACCTATTCCGTTCGTGTCCTTGACGACCTTGCAGCTGCCCCAAGCGTCGTACTCATACGCTGCCACCTCTCCGCCGTTGTCAAGAATCGCCACCACGTTGTTCCTTGCGTCTTTGACAAACATATACGGATTTGCCTCAGATGCTATTTCAAAGCCCGCTATTCCCTCCGCGTCGTATATGTATCTTATTTCTTTTTCTCCGTTTCGGTTTTCTCCAAGCAGCTTTGTTCCGTCATAATAGTACTCCGTTGTTTCGCTTCCCGTCTTCTTTCTGAATCGCAGTCCGCTCGAATTGTATTCGTACTCCGTGTTTCTTATCTTTTTGAGCAGATTTCCGCGCTCCCACTCTATTTCCGTTGACGAAAACGGCGTTTTGCAATATTGAGTACAGTTGCCGTAATTGTCGTATTCAAACTCCGTCCGTGCAATGTCTCCGCTTTTTATGTAACCAGTTACACGCCCGTTTTCGTAGGAATATGCTTTGACTACCCCTCCGCCCGTCTCGCTGCAAAGCGTCCCGTCTTTGTTGTAGGCGTATTCCAGAGTGTAGCCGTTTGCCGTCTCCGTTTTCAGTCTGTTGCTTTTGTCGTACGTATAAGACCTGACCTTTGTACTCGTTTCTCCGTTGTGAGTCGTTTTGTACGTATCGCTCAAAAACAAACCTCTGCTGTCATAGGTATGCTTGATTTCGTACTCTGTTTGCAGGAGATTTACGTAATTGTGCTTTGCGTATATTTGAGTTTTTAGCGCAGTCCCTTTCTGATAACTGTTTTGGACGGTTATTACGGAATCATATATTTCGCCCGTGCCGCTTTCTTCCTTCTTGTGCCTTTTGCTTTGCAGTCGTCCGAGGCTGTCGTAAGTATATTCCGTCACTCCCCTGTTAAATCTCCCCGACATACGCTCGGCTTTGAAATCCACGCTTTCCTTTATGCGGGGAGCCAATACCTTGTCTTTGTCGTAGGTTACACCCGTTTTTTGTTGCGTGAAATCCAGAAAATCATATTGCACCTCGTCGGTACCTGTTTTTTTCATGGTAAAACGGGTTTCGTTTGACTGCTCGACTTCCACGCCGGTGCAGTTGTTGAAGTCGTCGTAAAAGTATTTGTAGGTGCGGTTTTCAAAGGGGTCGTACATAAAGGTGACCTCAGACGCGCCTGCACTCTCGGGCAGCACCTGACGGGTAAACGTGGTTGTTTTGCCGTTTTCCTCTATTTTTTCCGTTCTGCCGTATTTGTCCAGCGTGAGCTTGTGCTGCTCCGCAGTGTTTTGGTTGCGATAAGTCTTTGTTGTGACCGTCCCCTGCGCATAGTCAGCTTCCTTGCTCACAAGCAACGTGCGTTCTCTGTCTTCTCCCTCGCCCGTCTTAATCAGGTAAAACTTTGTCGCGTCTCCGAAATTGTTGTACTCCGCGCCGTAGCCGTAACCGTACGACGAAAATCCCGTAGGCGTCACTGCGGAAATGCGTCCCGCTTGGTCGTACTCTATGAGATTTTCTCCGTTTTCCTCCGCGTAGCTTACGCCCGTCAGTCTGTTTTTCGTCGCGTCGTAAGAGTATGTTTTTGTCAGACCGCCGTCCGTTTCGTTTTTTCCGCCGTAAGTCGTTTTCTCCGTTCTGTCCATACCCGTGTCGTAATTTACGCCGTTTTTAGACGTAGCGGTCGTTTCGACGGAAGAAACTTCGTCGTGCACTGCCGAGTATTCTATCGTTTCGTTTGTGTCGGGGTGGCTGATTGTTTTTTTGGACAGCATACCGAATGCGTCGTAAGCGTAAGACACGACAACGCCGTATTCGTCGATTTCGCAAAGCTTTCTGCCCTTTAAATCGGCGTAAACGTAGGTTTCGGTTTTTGAACCCGACGAGCCGTCCTTTTCGGCTGTCGTATACTGCCCCACTCCTTCGCCGATCAGCCCCGCGACGGACAAATCGGGATAAAAACGCATATAACCGTGAGTCGCCATCATGTCGTCGGGAGAACGCGTTTCGTGGTTGAACATCGCCGTGCCGAAGCTGTTGTCGGCAAGCTTTTCTATTTTCAGGTCAAACCATTTGTATTCGTCTGTTTCGTCCTTTATATCCTTGCCCCAAAGACGCGCGTCGGATACCCACAGCCTGCGCCTGCCGTCGCACAGCGAAAGCGCAAAGCTGCCCGCGTGGACGAACTTCTGCCCCGTTGCGCGCTCCTTGTACATACTCAGAAACGTGTTTTGCATATCCTTGTCCGACATATAGCAATCGTCGCTTATTTCTTGCAGGACAAAGGTTGAACTGCCTGCCTTTTTGTAGCTAAGTTTCTTTACGCTGTCCATAGGCGCCCATGCCGATTCGTTTTCAGCCTTGACAAAGCATCTCGACAACGGCGAGTAAACGATTCTTACGTCGGCAATTTCAAAATTTGCCGTTGCGTTTGCGTCGCCCACCTGCACGCGCACGTCGTCGAAAGAGTTGTCGGACAGCTCCAAAGGCACGGTCAAGAATTGCCAACCGCTTAAAGCGGTAGCGTCCGCAAATACTTCGCCGCAGGCCTTTTCCTTGTTGTTGTCGAACAAGACCACCTTTACCGAAGGATTTTCAAGCGTGGTATGCAGTTTCAGGAAAAAGGTCGCATTGAAATATTTGTAGTTGGCGCATTTGTATTTTTTGTAGTCCACAAGCTTATCTACGCCGCTCAACTGCACCTCGCCCGCGCTGTCGGAGGCTTCGGTTAAATCACAGTAATATGAGTTTCTGCGGTTGAAAACCGTTTTGACAGTGTCTGTCTCGGGCAAGTCGAGACTGACTCCCGAAAGCTTTTCGAGACTTTTCAGATTTTCCGCGCCGTAGTCTCCTACCTCGAATATACCCGTCGTATAGCCCGCCGTATTGAAATAATACTTCATCACCACGTCTTTTTCGTCGGACTCCGTCGCTCCCTTGCGGTTTCTGACCGTCGTAAAAGCGCGCGTACCGCTCCCGCCGCTTATGCAGTTGCAGCTGAATGTGTTTTGTTGAGTCAAGGAAAGGGCAAAGCCCTCCGCGTCGCCTCCGTCCGAAATGTCCGCAGCGCCGCACTTGACGGTGAGCGAACCGGCGGAACCGCTTTCGAACAAAACGGCGGATTTGTCGGGTTCAAAAGCCATGCCGCTGATTTTGCCGTCCGCGCCGTAGGAAAACACGCTGCGCTCGCCGTTTTCCGTTGTTGAAATCAGTCTGCCGAGCGAATCGTAAGCATAAAAAATTTCTCTTTTTGTCGCGCCGTTTTTGACGCAGCGCACTGCATTGAGCAAACCGCTGCCTTCGTCGTATTCAAGGCATATTTTCAGACTCTTGTTGCGGTTGTCGTAAATTTCCGCAAGCTGTCCCGCCTGATTGTAATCAAAAATTTTCTCGACGTTTGAGTTGTGGCAGGAAATTGTTTTGCAAAGTCTGCCCGACTCGAAAACAAGCTTGTTGCCCTGTTCGTCCGTTATCGCAAACTCGTTTTCCGCAGTTTGCTTCAAAGTAAGATTCAGTCCGTCCGTGTCGTAATATCTTTCTCCGTCGCCGAGCGGCAGGAACGTATGCCAATAGCCCGCGCCGTCGAGATACTCATAGCTGTCGTTTTTTCCCTCAAACAAATATTGCTGAACGTCAAGCTTGAAGCCCTTGCCCATATGGGTTTTGTAATATCCGCTTCCCTGTTTTAAAGAAAGGCTTTCGTCAAAACATGAATTGTAAATGTGACTCAAACCGAAAGCATAGCTGTTTGCTCCCGCGTTCATGTCATGCCTTTCGAGCCTGATTCTGTCGGTAAACAGGTTTACTGACGCTTCGCCCGCCCCGCAGGAGTATTTAAGCTCCGCCTGACCGCCTTTGCTCATGTCTTTGCCAACGCTCATCACGTATACGGGGAGACGCGCGCTTTTTGTGATTCCGTATTCGGAGTAGCTCACGGTTACATATCTGTCAGCCGCCGTCAGCGCTTTGCTTTCAACTGAAAAACCGGAAAGCACCGTTTCGGAATAGCCGTCCGCATGGAAAGCCGTGCCCTTCAATCCCTCAGAATCGAATTGCTCGCCTTCGACATAGTTTCTTTTTACGCTTGTCGGGTCGATGTTGAAGCCCGTCAAATCGTCTTTTACCCTGACGGGAAATAAAGTATAATAAATCCCGAAAGTCACGGTAACATATTGAATGCCCGGATTGGAAAAATCGGTTGTCCCCAAAGAATAGGCGTCGAATTGCCTCCATATTTTGTTGTCGTAATGCGCTTCGACAACCATACCGGCAGGGTCAAACGACATACCTTTTTTGTAAACCGTTGTGTCTGGAAATTCTGCGATTCGCAGCCCCTTGACGTCCTTCTTCGCCACGTCAATGCTTACAGCTTGAGAAACGGTTTTGCCGTTTTCCGTATAAGTCACAGTTATCTCCGTGTCCGAAACGCCGAGAGACGTTTTGGGTTCATAATCAAAACCGCTTACCGTTTTGGAGCTGCCGTTTTCGTAAAAAGCCTTGACGCTCAAACCCGACGGATAAAATTTGTCCCCTTCAAGATAAACCTCCTGATAATCTCCCGAAACCTCTATCCGTTCAACCGCCGCTTCCGTCACGGTAACAGACTGTTGAGTATTCACTTCGACAAAATTGCTTATGTACGAAACAGTCACATAACTCGTCCCCAAACTCATAATAACGGGATTTACGTTGTAAGCGGAAACCGTTTCGATTGTGCCGTCGGTAAATTCCACCTCGACCTCCATACCCGTTTTGTCGAATTTTTCGCCTACAAAATACGTCGTTTTTGACGGCGGCGAAACGATTTTGATATTGCCGGGAGTTTTAGGCGGTACGGGAATTTCTTCGTCAAGCAGAATATCAACCGCAATCTCCACCTCCAAAGCTTCATACAAAACCCTTTTCGTCATATATTCAAGCCCGTTCAAAAACTCCGTTTCCTGTTCGGAAATGTAAGGTCTGACGATTTTTTTGCTTAATTCGTAAAAATCCCCTATGATATAATAGTCGCTAAGAGCGTTGTCTTCCGTCTTCAAAACGGGTACGAGCTTGTTTTCCGCCGCTTCCAACGCCATATCCGACTGCATTCCCGCGCCGCCTGAAACCGTAAACATACTTTGCAAAAAGGTTGCCGCAAGATTTTCCCTTTCCTCCGAACCCGTTTTCGGCGCCATCCAATAAGCGTTGTAAAGACTTACGTCGAGACAATCGGGATTTTCCTTGGGAAGCCCCGCCGCGACAACGTGGGTGTCGCCCAGTGTATCGGAATGATAAAACAATGCGTCATAGTCGTAAGGCGCGCCGACAAACGCCGCAAATTTTTTTGTCGCAAAGTCAAAAAATTTTTGAGAATAATCTTGTTTTATTTCGGGATATATAAACCACTCTTGTTGTAGCGACAAAAGAAAATTCAGCAATTTGCAAAAGCTTTCGTGCCTATCTTCGCTTTCAAAATTCAAATCTATTCCCGCCGAATACATGAAAGCCGTTATCGCATACCAATCAAGCGCGGGAAGCAAATAATATCCATCTTCCTTCAACTTTTGTCCCGCTTCGCGAAAGCTTTCCCAGTCAGTCAATTCCGCGACGTCTATACCGCAATCTTCCAAAATATCCACGTTGTAATAGAGCGCAAAAGGATTGCACGAATGCGGTATGGCATACTTTTCCCAACCGTTTTCCGCAAAATAGTTGTGATTGTTGAAAATATTGAAATCATCGGTATTCAAATTTTCAAAGCAGTGGAAATACTCGCAATAATTTTCCAAATAAAATTTCATTTGCGCGTCGTCAACAAGCACAATATCGGGCATGTCTTCATAATTTCCCTCACGTAAACAAGTCGATAATTCTTCTTTTATTACCGAACCCGTTTTTTCCTCGACACTGATTTCAACATCGAAATCTGTCGATTCTTCATTGAACATTTGCACCGCAAGCTGCAAAAGCTCCAAATGCTTTCCGTTTGCCCACACTTTCAAATAAGTTCTGTTTTCATCCATATAAAACTCTCCTTTTGGCGTATACGTCATCCCATACGCTGTCTTAAATGTATCAGATAAAATAAGACAACAGTGTGTCATGGTTAGCCTTCGAGTCCGAATAAAAATATAAATAATATTTCAACTTTGAACAAATAAAAAAGCTGCGGACAATTTCCGCAGCCGCAGCAAATTCCAATTTTTTCAATCAATTTTGTTTTTTTAAGCAAATAAAGCTACTATTTAAGAAATAATACTCTGCATAAGACAAAAAAACAAAGTGTATATTCGGCAAAGAATATCGATTTTTAAAATTCGCACAAGATAGAATTCAACACATAAAACTTGTCCGACGGAACGCGCAAACGCGAACCTACCTTTTCGAGCAGTCCTCTTTCCGCAAGCTCAAAAGCCGTGTGTAAATAATCGTCCGCCGCCTTATTGAACTCGCTGCTTATCCTCTCCGTGTCCACGCCCTCCTCCGTGCGCAGACCGAGAATAAAGCATTCGTAAGCCTTCTCTTTTTCAGTAAGCCTGTGCCTGCCGACAACGGGCAGCCTGCCTTCGTCCAGAGCGCGGATATATTTATCTAAATTCTTGACGTTTGAACGCCTCGCTCCGTGCAAGTAGGAGTGCGCCGATACTCCCAGACCGATGTATTCTCCGCAACGCCAATAATTTAAATTGTGCCTGCATTCCAAGCCCTTCAAGGCAAAATTGCTCACCTCGTAACGACAAAACCCTGCCGACAAAAGCCTTCGGTACACCGCATCGTAAAAATCCGCCGTCGCGTCCTCGTCGGGCAGCACAAGGCGGCGTCCTCCGCAAGTTTTTTGGTTTAACATTGCGGACAGCCTTGTTCCCCTCTCGACGGTCAGCGCATAGGCGGAAACGTGCGTAAGCTTTGCTTTGATTAACGTATCGAGTGTTCTGTCAAGTCTCTCCGGCGTCTCATAGGGAAGCCCGAGAATTATATCGGCGGATACGTTGTCTATGCCTGCGGCGGCGGCGAAACCGACCGCGTTTTCAAATTGCGCCAGACAATGCGGTCTGTTAAGCAGCTTCAAAGTCCCGTCGTCTGCCGTCTGCAAGCCTATACTCAAACGGTTTACGCCGCTTGAGGCAAACTCGAAAATTTTTTCTTGGGATGCGGAGTCGGGGTTGCATTCAACCGTAATCTCCGCTTTCCCGTTCAAATCGCAGACTTTTGCTACAAATTCGAGAAAATCCGTTATCAGAGACGAATCGACCGCCGACGGCGTACCTCCGCCGAAAAAAACCGTATCTATTTCAAACGGTTTTTTCTCTTTGGCTAAGTATAAAGTCAATTCTTTTTTAAGGCAGGAAAAATATTTCCGCGCAGCGTCAAGACGGTTGGGATACGAACAGAAATCACAGTAAACGCATTTTTGCCTGCAAAAAGGAACGTGAACGTAAAGCCCCGCCATCGCTCGTCAGTCCTCGTCTATTTTGAGTATGGACATAAACGCCTCGCTCGGTATGGAAACGCTGCCCACCTGACGCATACGCTTTTTGCCTTCTTTCTGCTTTTCGAGCAGCTTCTTTTTTCTTGTTATATCGCCGCCGTAGCATTTTGCAAGCACGTCCTTGCGCATTGCCTTAACCGTTTCGCGGGCAATAATCTTGTTTCCGATTGCCGCCTGAATGGGAATTTCAAACATCTGACGCGGAATCGCTTCCTTCAATTTCTCGGCTATTTTACGTCCTCGTGCATAAGCTCTGTCCTCGTGCACTATTATGCTTAAAGCGTCGCACATTTCGCCGTTCAAAAGCAAATCCAGCTTGACCAGCTTGCTTGGCACATATCCCTTTATTTCATAATCAAGGCTCGCATAGCCGCGCGTGCGCGATTTTAGCGTATCGAAAAAATCATAGATGATTTCGTTGAGGGGCATTTCGTAGTGTATTCTGACGCGCTTGGTGTCAACGTAAGTCATATCGGTAAAAACTCCGCGTTTTTCCTGACACAGCTCCATAATCGACCCCACATACTCGGGCGGCGAATATATGAACGCATTGACAATCGGCTCCTCCATGTGCTCTATATTTGTCACAGGAGGCAGCTTGGTCGGGTTGTCAATTTCCAAAACCCGGCCGTCCGTCGTATATACCTTGTAAGAAACGCTCGGCGCCGTGGTAACCAAATCGAGGTCGAACTCCCGTTCGAGACGTTCCTGAATTATTTCCATGTGCAGCAGCCCTAAAAAACCGCATCTGAATCCGAAGCCGAGCGCCACCGACGTGTCCGGCTCGTAAACAAGCGCGGCGTCGTTGAGCTTTAATTTTTCCAGCGCGTCCTTCAAATCGTTGTATTTGGAGCCGTCCGCAGGATATATACCGCAGTAGACCATGGGCAACACGTCTTTGTAGCCTTTTAAAGCCTCGGCTGCGGGATTGTCCGCAGTTGTTATGGTGTCGCCGACTTTTGTATCCGACACTGTTTTTATGCTTGCTGCAATATACCCGACGTCCCCTGCCGAAAGACTTTCCGTTTGACGCATTTCGGGCGCAAATATACCGACCTCCGTCACGTCGAAAACCTTGTCCTTGGTCTGAAACATTTTGATTTTGGAGCCTACTCTGACCTTGCCGTCAAAAATTCTTACCAGAATGAGCACTCCCTTGTAATTGTCGTATACACAGTCGAAAATAAGCGCCTTCAAGGGAGCGTTTTCGTCTCCTTTGGGACAGGGAATTTCCTCTATTACGCTTTCGAGCACCTTGTCGATATTTATGCCTTCCTTGGCGGAGATTAACGGAGCGCGGCTTGCGTCCAGCCCTATTTCCTCTATTTCCTGCCTTACCTCCTCGGGACGCGCCGACGGCAAATCTATCTTGTTTATCACTGGCACGATTGCCAAATCGTTGTCCAACGCCAGATAACAATTGGCAAGCGTCTGCGCCTCTACGCCCTGACTTGCATCCACAATCAGCAACGCTCCCTCGCACGCCGCGAGACTGCGCGAAACCTCGTAATTGAAGTCGACGTGTCCCGGCGTGTCAATAAGGTTGAGGGTATAATTTTCCCCCTTGTAGCAGTAATTCATTTTGACGGGAGCAAGCTTTATTGTGATTCCCCTTTCTCTTTCAAGCTCCATCGAGTCAAGCAGCTGATTTTCCATATCACGCTTGGCGACCTGTCCCGTATATTCTATAAGACGATCCGCAAGAGTGCTTTTTCCGTGGTCTATATGGGCTATTATGCAGAAGTTTCTCGTTCTTTGAAGTTTGTCCATTTTTTTATTATACTATTTCAGACTGCGCCTTGACAAACGTTTAATCGAAATTTCACATTGTATTTTTCTTACGAAACGGAAACGGACGCAAGCTTGGAAACGAGACTGTCTACAAATTCGTTTATACTCATCTCGCGCCAGCTTTTTTCGTCGTTTTGATAAATTGCATCCAGCTGCTCCGCGCACTGAATTTCGATTATGCCGTTTTCAATCAGAGTCCCCATAGCGGCGTTGCTTACCGCGTCGGTGAGAGCGGCGGGCAGATTTGACAGAGAAGTGTCAGTGTCAATCAGCGACAGCACGCCCGATTGCTGCGATTGATAAAACTCCGACAGCGGCAGATTCATGACTTTGTCCGTTAAGTCGGAAGAGTCGAGATTTGAAACGGACAAATTGGAAACAATATTGTTTATGCCGTCCGCTTTGTTCCCGTTTTTGTCGTAGTATTGGTAGTCGAAGCATTCGTCCGTGTGCTGAGTATGGTCTGCTTTGCAGCTTTGCGCTTCGTAAAATTTCTTTGTGATTGTGTCGTACCGTATGTAGAGTCCTTGATATTCACCTGTTGTGGTTATTATGCAGATGTTGTTTGATTCGTTGTCGGTCGTGACAGTCTCCAAAGTCAGCTGCAATCCGACTACGTCTATTTCCCGTCTGTGATAATCCAGCAGGTCGCCTACATACATTTCGTTGAGCTTTTCTTCGAGGCGCGTTATTTCAGTGTCTGCAAGCTTTTGCATGATGACGGGAGAGTCTGCAGTCACTCCGATAAGCTCGCCGAAGGTCACCCCTTCAAGCAGTACGTCGAAATCGAAATTTGCCTCCGACAGCTCGCCGAGCGTTTTTGAGGCGATGTTGAGCGTCAAACGGTCGGTTATTTCCGTTTCGCCGTCAAACCATTTTCCGTCGTCGTCGCAAGCGTAGCCCATAAGCTCGCCCATTTTTAAATCACGCGCTATTGACGCAAAGTCGAGCGAGCCGTCTGCCAGCGACGCGGCGTCCTTGTCGATAAGCTTCAAGGTAAGCGTATCGGTAACCTCGCTTTCCCCGTTGTACCATTTGTTTTGGGTTGCGTTGAAAGTGTAGCCCATGAGGTCGCCGACCTTCATGCCCTTGACTATCTCCGCCAAATCCAATCCGTTGTCCTTGACGGTCATCAAATCACGCTCCGCGAGATTGATTGTCAGCTTGTCGGTTATTTCCGCTTCGCCGTCAAACCACTTTCCGCTTTCTTCGTCAAACGTATATCCCATAACGTCGCCTATTTTCATACCGTCTATGACGTCGTTTACCGAAAAGTCTCCGTTCAAAAGCTCGGTCATACTCAAATCGGCGATTTTGACGGTCAAAGCGTCGGTCACGACGGCGCCGCTGCCTGTTTTCCACGTACCCGCGCTTTCGTCGTAGACAAACCCGAGAACGTCTCCCGTTTTCAATCCGTTTGTCAACGTGTTCAGACTGAAACTGCCGTCTGTCAGCTGCGTCGCTTTTATATTTGCGATTGCAAGCTGAACCTTGTCGGTTATTTCCTTCTGTTCGTCGAACCATTTTTGGGTTTGTTCGTCGAAATCATATCCCATCATTTCGCCGACCTTTACGTCTTTGAGCATGGTGTTGACCGAAAAGCTGCCGTTTGTTATGTCTGAAAGCTCCACGTCGGCAACAATCAAAACCAGATTATCCGTGACGGGAGCGTCGCCGTTCAACCAGGCGTCGCTGTTTTCGTCATAGGTGTAATTCATTACGTCGCCGATTCTTGCACCGTCAAGCAGAAACGAAACCGCGTTGCCGCCGCTGTTGAGACTTGCGACGAATGCGCCTAGGTCTTTGGAGGCAATTATTCCTTCTATGCCGGTGGTTTTGATTTGCGGCATGACGGCCTTTAAAGTGACTCCTCCGAGCACCTTGGTCATGTTGAAGCTTGTAAGGTCGTTTAATGTGGGAGGCTCGGAACTGTTCTTCCAAGCCGTAATAATTTCGTCGTTTATCGCGCCGTTTAAAAGGGGCGCGAGGGAAGAAAGCTTGATTCCGCCGAGCGCGGCTTTAAGTCCGTTTTGGTCTGCGAAATTTACGCTTTTAAGCTCGTCGAACTCCTGATTTTGACTGTCAAGCCCCAACAGGTCGATTAGGTCCACTCCGAAGGCGCTCTTGACGGAATTTATGGAAAGATTGTTGTCGTTTATGAGCTTTACGCCGTCGATGATTATGTCAAGCAAAGGCATATCGTCGAAGCTTTTGCCTGCGTCGTTTACGTAGTCGGTGTTTGCGCCGAAGGTGGACGGCTTGATGATTGCAGCCGCAAGCACAACGCCGCCGACCAAAATAATCCAACCGAAAATCATGCCTAAAAAGAATGCAAGTATTCTCCTGCCCATATTTTCCTCCGCATTTAAGATACCTTTAAATTATAACATCAATTGCTTTAAACAGTCAATGGAAAATATTGGTTTGAAAAGCTTGGACTTTTAATCAAACAAATATATACTTTGCTTGCGGCAAGACGAAAATTATTTAACAATAAATATTTTTCACATTTTTCAGGCATTTTTTGCTTGCAATTTGCCGTATTAAATTATAAAATAAACTATATTCATCTGAGA